>JGI1358J11329_10000977_pt1 | contig 24298 bp, 18 predicted proteins | sample Subgroupgradi54m_FD_11329 | JGI IMG/M metagenome (IMG submission 11329)
ATGTAGACCAAGCCGACCGGTTTCTTCTTGGACCCGCCGGTTGGGCCGGCGATGCCGGTGATCCCGAGGCCGAAATCGGAGCCGGTGAGCTCCCGGACCCCCTCCGCCATGGCCCGCGCAGTAGAGGAAGAGACCGCCCCCTCCCGGCGCAGGGTTTCCCGCGGCACACTCAGCAGGGACTCCTTCAGCGCGTTGGAGTAGGCGATCACGCCACCCCGGAAATATTCGGAGGAACCGGCCACCTCCGTGATCCGGTGCTGGACCAGCCCGCCGGTGCAGGATTCGGCGACCGCCACGCTCTTGCGTTTCTGTTTCAGCAGTCGCCCCACCTCCCCCTCCAGCGTCTCCTCGTCGGCGCCCAACAGCAGCCGCCCCAGGCGGGAGCGGATCTGCCGCTCGACGGCCGCGATTTTCCGCCTCACCTCGGCTTCGGTTTTTCCCCGGGCCGTGATCCTCAAATCCACTTGTCCCGGATGGGCGTAGATCCCGACGGTGGCCGGGCCGCTGAGCGAGAGCAGGTCCCGCACCTTCGCGTCCACCTCCGACTCGGTGATACCGGTGAGCTTGAGCGTCCGGGAGCGCAGGATCATCCCGCCGGAGAGCTTTCGCAGGCGGGGGATCAAGTGCCGCTCCACCATCGGCATCAACTCCGCCGGCGGGCCGGGCAGGGCGACCAGCCGCCGTTCACCCTCCGCGTGTCGAAGGGTGAGGATCCACCCCGGCGCTGTGCCGATGGTATTAAGGAAGGGGAACGCCCCCTCCGGCAGGAGGGCCTGCCGCCGGTTGGAACCCGGCATTCGGACACCCAAGCGCCGGAACCGGTTTTCGATCCGGCGCAGGATCGGGCGGTTCAGCACCAATCGCCGGCCGGCCACCCGCGCGAGTGTCTCCAAGGTGATGTCATCCACCGTCGGTCCCAGCCCGCCGCAGGTGATCACCAGGTCGGCCCGGGCCAACGCCGTCCGGGCCGCCTCCGCCAGCCGGCCGGGGTTGTCCCCGACGGTGACCTGATGGGTGCAGGCGATCCCCGCTTCGGCCAGCACCCGGCCCAAATAAGCGGTGTCGGTGTTGACCACGAAGCCCAGCAGGAGCTCCGTCCCGACGGCAATCACCTCGGCGTTCATGCGTTCATCATACTCCCGCGGGGCCGGATTGCAATACGTTAGTATTATCATATTTCAGCTATATTTCTTTCATCCTGGCTTGATTCCCCCCTCTCTCTGTGCCAAACTTTCCTTATCACTCGATCAGCATGAGAAAACAACTCGTTTTGTATCGATTTTTGGCCCTTCAATTAACCCTCGGCCTCGCTCTGCCCAACCCCGCCTTCGCCCTGCGTCCCATGGGTGCCGAAGACGCCGCGGTCCGCGGCGGCTTGGAGGAAGCCCTCGGCGGTCGCCCATCCACCGCCGGTGCGGAGGAGAAAGTGCTGGGAAGACGGGATGCGATCAATGAGCTGCAGGGTCTTGTCGACAGCAAGCAGGTGACTCAGATCAGCGCACCGGGCACTCCGGGCATGGTCCGTGGTGGCGCCCAGCTCACATCGGTGGAGATCGAGCGGCTCGTGACTGCCGCCGCCAACAAGAACGGCCAGGTGAGGATCCGGCCCTTCGGCGCCAGCGGCAGTAAGGTGGACCTGACCCCGCCCGCCGCCGGCGCGGAGGAGGGAGAGAAAACATCCCAATTTGGTCCAGACGACGTGATGACCTACGATGAAATTGATCAGCGCATTGACGCAATCCCGCAAGCTGATCGGCCTGGCATCCGCTTCATTCTGATGCCACTAGGGGAGCTCTTTGTATTCTACATACTTCAGGATGACCTTAAGCAGAGGACGAAGGTAAACAACGTTGCCTGGTTTACAGCGCTTGATGGAGATGTGTACATCATGTACCTACATCTCGACTCTGAGCAGCGTTACGCTCCGGCGTATATTCATGTTACAAGAACCGATTTGACCGAGCTTTCTGCGGATCAACTTCCCCCAATCGTCGCAAGAGAATTTGGAATTTCCGCCGGCGCGGAGGAAGGGAAGGGGCCGGTCGAGCCGGACGTTGTGGTGCAGAACGCGGTGCCGGCCGGGCAGAAGCTTGGGGCCTCCGTTTATCTGAATCGGCCGGAGGTCATCGGCACCATCCGGCTGTTGGCTGAAACCGGAAAGACCGGTGATCTGTTGAGCGATTTTCCGGAGCTTGGGGAGGTGGTCCAGGCAACGGGTCTCACCGGCATCGCTGAGATCGTCAAGACAGCGGGCGACCGGGAAGCGGTGGTGGGCGTGCCGGTGCAATACGCCGCCCAGGGAATCCCGGTCTTCGTCGAGATGAGGTTCCGGGAGCAGATTGAGATCAACTTCTACCGGCTGGCGAAGGAAGGGATCCTCCGGTTCGTGCCGCGGCCGGAGGAGGCCTTCCTCGTCATCGGTGAGTCGGTGAAGCCCAGAGCCGACCAGATGTTCCTCGGGGTCAATGACCGGACCGTCTCCCGCGTTACCGAGCACCTCCTGCAGGAATTGCAGGTGGGCGGCCGCCTGAAGGCCGGATCGGTTGTCCTGCTTTACGAGCCGCTGAAAGATTCCGTACTGATATTCGCGTAATTACCCCGTTTTTGCTGTATTGACAAATACCCCCTTTCCGCTAGAATAGAGCTCTTGACAAGGTATGTAGACAGATGTACACTTCTGCCCAGCTTGACCGCATAAAAAGGAGAGGGATATAATGAACGCAACTGTCGAGGAGACCATGCTGAGAACCAAACCCAAATCCGCGTCTGAGAAAGCGAAACAAACCGCCGAGAAGGTTGAAAAGGGCCAGGAAAAGATGAAGGCGCTGGAGCTGGCCCTGACCCAGATCGAGCGGCAGTTCGGCGAGGGATCCATCATGAAGCTCGGCCAGCAGGTCAAGGTGGACGTTCAAGCGTTGTCGACCGGGGCCCTTTCGCTGGACGCGGCGTTAGGGATAGGCGGTCTGCCTCGGGGCCGGGTCACCGAGATCTTCGGGCCGGAGGCCTCCGGCAAGACCACGTTGACCTTATCGGTGGTGGCCGAGGCGCAGAAGCGGGGAGGCGTGGCCGCCTTCATTGACGCGGAGCACGCGTTTGACCCGACCTACGCCAAGAAGCTCGGCGTCAACTTGGACGATCTCCTCATCAGCCAGCCGGACACCGGCGAGCAGGCGCTGGAGATCGTCGAAATGCTGATCCGCTCCAACGCGGTGGACGTGGTGGTAGTGGACTCGGTGGCCGCGCTGGTGCCGAAGGCGGAGATCGAGGGGGAGATGGGGGACAGTTTCGTGGGGCTCCAGGCCCGGCTCATGTCCCAGGCCATGCGGAAGCTCACCGGCGCCATCTCGAAATCCAAGACGGCGCTGATCTTCATCAACCAACTGCGCGAGAAGATCGGCGTGATGTACGGCAACCCGGAGACCACGCCGGGCGGGCGGGCGCTGAAGTTCTACTGCTCGATCCGGCTGGACATCCGCCGCATCGAGCACCTCAAGCAGGGGGACCGGGTGGTCGGCAGTCGGGTCCGCGTGCGGGTGGTGAAGAACAAGGTGGCGCCGCCGTTCCGGCAGGCGGAGTTCGATCTCCTGCACGAGGAGGGGATCTCGAAGATCGGGGACATGATCGAGATCGGCACGCAGACCGGTGTGCTTCAAAAGACCGGCACCTGGCTGACGTACGGCGAGGTGAAGCTGGGCCAGGGGAAGGACAACGCGCGCCATTACCTGAAGGAGAACCCGAACCTGCTGAAGGAATTGGAGTCCAAGCTGAGGGAGGCCGTAGCCACGGCGAACCCCGCGGCGTCCGAACGCGCATCCGCGTAAGAGCGTCCAAGCACCCTTTCCGTTCCATCAGGCAGCGTGTCGTGTCCGCCATAGATCTGTGGCGGACGACACGCTGTTTTGCTCCAAGAGAGATAAGAGAGTAAAGGTGACGAAGATGAAAAAGAATCCCTGGTTTCTGGCGTGGGTTTTCCTGGCGGCGGCCGTCGTGCCGGCGCGGGCCGAAAGCCCCGACGCGGCCGAACAGCTCCAGCAGAGGTTCGTCGAGATCGCCAAGAAGGTGGGCCCGGCCATCGTCTCCATCTCGGTCGAGACGACCGAGCGGCTGGCGCTCCGGCGCGTGCCCTTCTCCGAGTTCGATGACGACCTGTTCGAGCGGTTTTTCCGGGATTTCTACGGCGAGAGCCCTCAGCAGAGGGAGTACAAGCAAAAGGGGCTGGGCACCGGCGTGATCATCGACCCCGCGGGGTACATCCTCACGAACGAGCACGTGGTGCACGGCGCCGACAAGGTGACGGTCACCCTGCCGGACGGGCGGGAGTTCAAAGGGCAGATCAAGGGGGCCGATCTCCGTTCGGACCTGGCGGTCATCCAGATCGATGCCAAGAACCTCCCGGCCGCTGAGCTGGGGGATTCCGACCAGATCAAGGCGGGGCAGTGGGCGATCGCGGCCGGCAATCCATTCGGCTGGGCGGTCGGCAGTGCCGAGCCGACCATCACGGTCGGCGTCGTCTCGGCGGTGCACCGGTCGATCCGGCTCGGCGGCGACGCGCGGGACTACTCGGACCTGATCCAGACGGACGCGGCGATCAACCCGGGCAACAGCGGCGGCCCGCTGGTGAACCTCCAGGGGCAGGTGATCGGCATCAACGTGGCGATCTTCTCGACGACCGGCGGCTACCAGGGGATCGGCTTCGCGATCCCGGTCAACGTGGCCCGCGCGATCGTGGGGGACCTGATCCATGGCAAGAAGGTGCTCTACGGGTGGCTGGGGATCAGCGTGCAGGACGTGACGCCGGAGCTCAAAGAGCATTTCAAACTGCCGTCGCAGGAAGGGGTCATCGTGGCCCGCGTGATGGAGGGCTCGCCGGCCGGGAAGGGGGGCTTGAAGGACGGGGACGTGATCCTCTCGCTGGCCGGCCAGCCGGTGAAGAATGTGCGGGAACTGCTGAAACAGGTGGCCCGCATGAAGGTGGGAGAGAAGGCGCCGCTGGGCGCGGTTCGCGGCGGCCGCCCGGTCCAGCTCAGCGTCGAGATCGGCGAGAGGCCGCAGGAGGACTCCGAACCTCAGGGCGAAAAGAGCTGGCGCGGCCTGGAGGTCAGCGAGCTGACGCCCGAGAGGGCCCGCCGGCTCGGGATCGGCAAGGCGGAGGGAGTGATCATCAGCGCTGTGGAGCCGGATTCCGCCGCAGACCAAGCCGGACTGCAGATGGGAGAACCGATCTTCGAGGTGAATCGCCGGCCGGTCCGCTCAGCAAAGGAATTTTCGGACGTGACGGCAAAGGTCCGGGGGGACGCGCTGATCAAGACGCCCCGCGGATACTTCGTTCTCAAGGAGTCCTCGGCCCAGAGTGAATGAATCGGTCCCGGAGGCCCGGTCGGCCGCCCTGCGTCTGATCAAGTTCCGGCCCCGCTCCGAGCATGAGCTGAAGGGCCGCCTCGCTGAAAAAGGGTTCGCCGAGGCGGCGGTCCGGACGGTGGTGGAGGACCTGCGCAGGACCGGGCTGGTCGGTGATGCCCGGTTCGCCCGCTACTTCGCGGTCCAGCAGGCCTCCTCGAAGCCGGTGGGCAGGCGCCTCCTGCTGAGCCGCTTGCGGTCCAAGGGGATCGACCCCGTTTTGGCCGAAGAGGCGGTACAGCAAGCTACTGAGGGGAAGGATGAGCTGGAGCGGGCGAGGGAGGCGGCTTCACGCCGCGCGCCGGCGCTCGAAGGATTGCCGCGGGAAGCGGCCCAGCGCCGCCTGTTCGGGTTTTTAAGCCGGCGCGGGTTTTCGGGCGAGGTGGTCCACAAGGTGGTCAGGGAGAGTTTGGCGAGGGCATGAAGAGCTCCGATCTGCGCAAAGAATTCCTGGAATACTTCCGGTCGAAGGGACACACGGTCGTGCCGAGCGATTCGCTGATCCCGGCCAACGACCCCTCCCTGCTGTTCACCGGCGCCGGGATGAACCAGTTCAAGGAGTACTTCCTCGGCCTCAAGCGGGACATGAAGCGGGCCGCGAGCTGTCAGAAATGCTTCCGGACCGGCGACGTGGAGCAGGTGGGGCAGACGGCCAGCCACCTGACCTTCTTCGAGATGCTGGGGAACTTCTCCTTCGGAGATTACTTCAAGAAGGAAGCTTGTGCCTGGGCGTGGGAGTTCATGACCGGCCGGCTCAAGATCCCGAAAGAGAAACTCTGGGCGACCGTCTACGAACAGGACGACGAAGCGGCGGAAATTTGGAAGAAGGAGATCGGCCTGCCGCCGGAGCGGATCGTGCGGATGGGGGCCAGGGACAATTTCTGGCCGTCCAACGCGCCGGCCGATGGGCCGAACGGCCCCTGCGGGCCCTGCTCGGAGCTTCATTACGATTACGGGTGTTGCACGATCGGCAAGAAATGCCCGGACCCGGAGAAATGCCAGCCCGGCTGCAAGTGCGGGCGGTTCGTTGAGGTCTGGAACTTGGTCTTCACGCAGTATGATCGCCAGCCGGACGGGAGCTTGAAACCGCTCCCGGCCCCGAACATCGACACCGGCATGGGGCTGGAGCGGCTCACGGCGGTGATGCAGAACAAGAGGTCGGTCTTCGAGACCGACCTGTTCCAGCCGATCGTCGCGGAGATCGGGAATTACGCCATCGCGGACCACGCGCGGGCGCTGACGTTCCTGATCGCCGACGGGGTGGTTCCCTCCAACGAGGGGCGGGGCTACGTGCTCCGGATGTTGTTGCGCAAGGCCATCCGGGCCGGCCGGCCGGTCGGGATCACGAAGCCGTTCCTTTACAGGTTGCCGCCGGTGGTCGCGCAGGTCATGGGCGGCGCCTACCCGGAACTGGTCCACCGCCGGGAATCGATCGCGCAGGTGATCAAGGCCGAGGAAGAGCGGTTTTTTCAGATGCTTGAGGAGAAAGTTCCTCTGGTGGAGGCGGAGATTCAGGCGAAGCGGGGCTCCGCGTTGGATGCCCAAACCGCCGCTCGGTTCTACGACACGCACGGCCTCGCATACGATGAAATCGCGGAAGTCTGCGGGAAGCACTCGGTGAAACTGCCGTCCAAGCAGGAATTTGAGAAGGCACTGGGCGATCTGCAGCAAAAGTCCAAGCAAGGCGGTGGGTTCAGCGGGGCGATCTTCGCCAAGGATGCCCTGCAGGAGACGGTGTCGGGGATTCCTCCAACCGGGTTCACCGGGTACGAGGGGCTCACGGCCCAGGCCAAAGTGCTGGGACTCGTCCGGGAGAACCGGCTCGTCGACGAAGCAAAAGCACCGGCGAAGATCGCCGTGATCCTGGATAAAAGCCCTTTTTATGGAGAGGCCGGGGGCCAGGTAGGAGATGCCGGGGTCCTCCAAGCCCCCGAGGGAAAGCTGAAGGTGGCCGACACGCAGTGGGTCGGCAGTGTCCTGGTGCACCAGGCGGAGCTCACCGAGGGCAGGGTCCGGGTGAACGATCCGGTGCGGGCCGAAGTGGACGCGTCCCGGCGCCAGCGTGTTGCCCGGAACCACACGGCGACCCACCTGCTCCACGCGGCGCTGAGGAAGGTGCTCGGGGCCCACGTGACGCAGGCCGGTTCCTTGGTGGCGCCGGACCACCTGCGGCTGGATTTCTCACACGGCCAGGCCCTTTCCGGGAGCCAGCGGGATTCGGTGGAGTCCCTGGTCAACGAGTGGGTGGAGAGAAACTTACCCGTCCGCGTGGACAAGATGGCGATCGACGAGGCCAAGAAGGGGGGGGCGATGGCCCTCTTCGGTGAGAAGTACGGATCTGAGGTGCGCGTCGTGTCGATCGGCGATGTTTCCAAAGAGCTTTGCGGCGGGACCCACTTGAAGGGGAGCGGCGATGTGAACATGGTGAAGATCGTGGAGGAGGGCTCCATCGCCTCCGGCGTCCGGCGCGTCGAGGCGCTTTCCGCCGAGGCCGCGCTGGATTCCATGAAAGCCGAGGTGGTCCGCTTACAGCAGGACCGGGAGCGCTTGACGGCGCGGAACCGCCAGCTGGAAGAGGAAAAGAAGAAACTCAAGGGAGCCGCTTAGTGGAAGTTGCCGGTGGCCGGGCCGCTCTCGACTCCCTGAAGGCGGAGGCGGCGCGGTTAAGAGAAGAGAATGAGGTGCTCGAAAAGCAGGGCAAACAGCTGGAGAAGGAAGTCCAGCAGATGAAGGCCCAGGGGGCGCAGGCGCAGGCGCGTGAGATGACCGGGGAGAGGGAAAGAGATGTTTGGGTGATTGAGTTAGGACCGTATGAGTCTAAAGTTTACCTGGAGAAAATGGAAGGATTGGACCAACGCAGCCTGCGGTCGGTGACGGATGAGATTTGCAGGACAAATCCGAGATCATTGGCTCTGCTCTGGAACCCAAGCGGACAAGTTGTAGCGGCGAGCGGCGCTCAGATAAAGGGGTTTTTCCCGGCGACACAGCTCTTAAAGATTGCAAACCAGGTGGCAGGCGGTTCCGGCGGCGGCCGGGACGAATTGGCGCAGGGCGGAATTGAGGACGTTTCGAAGATGGAAAAGGAAAAGATAAAACAGCTCATTCGCAGTTATGCGGGGCCTCGCAAGTAGAGTGTCGCTCAAATGAGAGTCATCAAAGTCCGAAGCAGGGAGTGGGACAAGCTGGTTCAGCGGGGATTCTGCCGCAAGGCCCGCGTGGAGGAGAAAGTCCGCAGGATCTTGGACTCGGTCCGGACCGACGGGGATGAGGCGCTGCTGCGCTACACCCGGCTGTTCGACCGGGTGAAGCTGACCCCCAAACAGATCCGGGTGACCGAGGCGGAGACGACCGCTGCGTTCCAGAACATCCGGCCGGAGTTCGTGGCGTCGCTCAAGAAGGTGATCGAGAACGTCAACCGGTTCTACAAGCGCTCGGTCAAGCGGCCCTGGCGGATCCGGGACGAGAACGGCGTGGTGCTCGGCGAGCACCCGGTGCCGCTGGACCGGGTCGGCGTTTACGTGCCGTCCGGCACGGCGCCGCTGGTCTCGACGGTCTACATGACGGTGCTCCCGGCCAAGATCGCCGGCGTGCGGGAGATCGTTTTGGCCACTCCTCCGAAACCGGACGGCTCGGTGGACCCGCACATCCTGGTGGTGGCCAACCTCTTGAAGGTGTCGGCCGTCTACAAGATGGGCGGCGCCCAGGCGATTGCCGCGATGGCGTTCGGCACGAAGACGGTCCCGAAGGTGGACAAGATCGTCGGGCCCGGCAACGCCTACGTGACCGAGGCCAAGCGGCAGGTGTTCGGCTATGTGGGCATCGACATGACGGCCGGTCCCACCGAGATCGCCGTGATCGCCAACCAGTCGGCCAACGCCGAGTACGTGGCGCGGGACCTGGAGGCGGAGAACGAGCACCACCAGGGACTGGCGATCTTGATCACCACCTCGAAGGCGCTGGCCAAGACGATCCGGGCCAAGGTTTCGCGCGGCTACATCGTGATGGCCAAGAGTTTGGACGAGGCGGCCGAGATCGCCAACGCGATCGGCCCCGAGCACTTGGAGATCCAGGTGCGACGGCCGGAGCTCTTGGTCCGCAAGATCAAGAACGCCGGGGCCATCTTCACCGGCTCCTACTCGCCGGCCTCGGTGGGGGATTACGCGGCGGGTCCCAGTCACGTCCTGCCGACCGGCGGCACGGCCCGGTTCTTCTCCGGGCTGGGGGTCGGCGACTTCGTGAAGGTCTGCCACGTGATCGGCTACACCAAAAAGGCGCTGGAGAACGACCGGGAGATGATCGAGCGGCTGGCCAAGATCGAAGGACTGCCGAAGCACTGGGAATCGGTGGCGGCGAGGTTCAGCAAAGACGGAGAGGGATCATGAAGAGGACGGCGCTCATCGAGCGGAAGACGAAGGAGACGCGGATCCGGGGGCGGCTGAACCTGGACGGTGCCGGCAAAAGTTCCATCTCGACCGGCATCGGGTTCCTGGACCACATGCTGGAACTGTTCGCCAAGCACGGCCTGTTCGACCTTCAGCTGAAGGCCAAGGGAGACCTCCACATCGACCTGCACCACACCAACGAGGATTTGGGGTTGGCGGTCGGCGAGGCGTTCCGCCGGGCGCTCGGCGAGAAGAGGGGCATCCGGCGGATGGGTTCCTGCTTCGTGCCGATGGACGAGACGCTCGCCCGCGTCCGCGTGGTGGCCGACGTCAGCGGCCGGCCGCATTTCCGCTGGGATTGGGCCGACAAGGACGGCGAGACCCGGTTCCGCCGGGGCGGCCGGATCGCCTACGGGGTCGAAGACGCCCGGCATTTCCTGGAGAGCTTCGTCGCCCGCAGTGGGCTGACCCTGCACGTGGATGTGCTGAAGGCGGGCGGGGACGTCCACCACATCTTGGAGTCGGTCTTTAAGGCGCTCGGGCGCGCCCTGCGGGAGGCGGTGGAGCTGGACTCCCGCGTGAAGGGAGTGCCCTCAACGAAGGGTAAGCTGTGAGCGTTGCGGTTATCGATTACGGCATGGGGAACCTGGCCTCGGTGCGTAAAGCGGTCCGGTTCCTTGGGCATCGGGCGGAGGTCACCTCCGACCCGAAAAAAGTGGCCCGCGCGGACGCGTTGATCCTGCCGGGTGTCGGGGCCTTTGGGCCCGCGATGCGGGAACTGCGCCGCCGCCGGCTGGTGGCACCCATCCTGGATTCCGTCGCCTCCTGCAGGCCGTTCCTGGGGCTTTGCCTGGGGCTCCAACTGCTGTTCGAGTCGAGCGAGGAGTCACCCGGCGTCCGGGGCCTGGGAATCCTGCCGGGCCGGATCCGCCGGTTCCCGCGCGGGCGGAACCTCAAGGTGCCGCACATGGGCTGGAACCAGCTGGAGATCATCCGGCGGAACCGCCTGCTGGCCGACGTGCCGGATGGGGCGTTCATGTATTTCGTGCACAGTTTCTACGCCGAGCCGGGAGACCGCTCGCTGGTGGCCGCGCGCACCGGCTACGGCCGCGCGTTCCCGTCGGTGGTGTGGGACGGGGGGCGGATCTGGGCCACCCAGTTTCATCCGGAGAAGAGTCAAAAGTGGGGGTTGAGGATTCTAAAGAATTTCTTATCCATTCAGGAGACCACATGCTGATCATTCCGGCGATTGATTTGAAGGGGGGGAAGGTCGTCCGTTTGGTGAAGGGGGATTTCTCGGAGCAGATTGATTACGGCGACGACCCGGTGGCGGTGGCCCGGAAGTGGGCCGACGCGGGGGCGCCGCGCCTGCACGTGGTGGATTTGGACGGCGCTTTGACCGGCACCCCGCGCCACCTGGAGCTGATCGGCAGGATCGCCCAGGCGGTCTCCATTCCGGTGCAGACCGGCGGCGGGATCCGCACCGCGGCCGCCATTACGAAATGCTTCGAGCAGGGCGCGGCCCAGGTGATCCTGGGCACGAAGGCCTGCGTGGACGAAGCGTTCGTGACCAACGCGGTGAAGGCGCACGGCGAAAAGATCGCCGCCGCCGTGGACGTCAAGGACGGGCGCGTGGCGGTCGAGGGCTGGGTGCGCAAGGAATGGATGAAGCCGGAACCGCTGGTCCAGCGGCTCATCGCGCAGGGAGTGAAGACCATCATTTACACCGACGCTTCTCGGGACGGCACGATGGGCGGGCCCGGCATCGACGGCCTCCGGGCCGTGCTGGAGAAGGCCGGGGGAAAAACAAAGATCATCGCCTCCGGCGGCATCAGCTCGCTGGAAGACCTAACCAAGCTGAAGGAGCTGGAGCCGATGGGGCTCTGGGGCGCCATTGTGGGCCGCGCGCTGTACGATGGGAAAGTAGACCTGAAGGAGGCCATCAAGCTGTGCTCGCCAAAAGGATCATCCCCTGCCTCGACGTCAAAAACGGCAGGGTCGTCAAAGGGATCCGCTTCCTAAAGCTCAAGGATGCCGGGGACCCGGTTGAGCAGGCCCGGCGGTACGAAGCCCAAGGCGCGGACGAGCTGGTCTTTCTGGACATCACCGCTTCGGCCGAGCGGCGGGACACGCGGGTAAAGCTCTCTGCCCGCGTCGCCAATGAAGTCTTCATCCCGTTCACGGTCGGCGGCGGCATCAAGAGCATCGAGGAGATCCGGAAGATCCTGGCCGCCGGCGCGGACAAGATCTCGCTGAACACCGCGGCGGTCAAGAACCCCCGGCTGATCACCGAGGCGGCGCGCCGGTTCGGCAGCCAGTGCGTGGTGGTGGCGATCGACGCGAAGCAACGCGGCCGGTCGTGGGAGGTGTTCGTGCACGGCGGGCGGACGCCTACGGGCAAGGACGCGGTCCGTTGGGCGCGCGAGGCCCAGAAACGGGGGGCGGGGGAGATCCTGCTCACCTCGATGGACCGGGACGGCACGCGGGACGGCTACGACTTAGGGCTCACGCGGGCGGTCTCCCGAGCGGTCCGGATCCCAGTGATCGCTTCCGGCGGCGTCGGGACCTTGAAGCACCTGGCGGATGGGATCCGCCGGGGCGGCGCCGACGCGGTGCTGGCGGCCTCGATCTTCCATTACGGGGAGTTCACGGTGCCCCAGGCGAAACGGTATTTGAAGCGGCACGGCGTGCCGGTGAGAGTTTAGAGACCATGTGGATCAACGAGATTAAATTCGACGAGAACGGGCTGGTGCCGGCGATCATCGAGGACGCCAAGACGCGCGAAGTCCTGATGATGGCTTGGATGAACCGGGAAGCCGTGGAGAAGACCCTCTCCACGAAGAAGACCCACTTCTATTCCCGCTCCCGCAAGAAGCTGTGGCTCAAAGGGGAGAGCTCCGGCCACATCCAGACGGTCAAGCGGATTGCCTTGGACTGCGACGGGGACGTGCTGCTGGTCAGCGTGTCCCAGAAGGGCGGCGCCTGCCACACCGGCTATCGCTCCTGCTTCTTCCGCCGGCTCTCGCCGCGGAAGGAATGGAAGCCGGCCGGACGCCGGCTGTTCGACCCGGACAAGGTCTATGGCAAGAAATCCGGATAAACTCCGTCCCACCGAAGAGGAATTCCTTCGGCTGGCGCGGCGGGGCAACGTGATCCCCGTCTACACTCAGATCCTCGCCGACTTCGAGACGCCCCTTTCGGCCTATCTCAAGCTGGAGGGGAAGGGTCCTGCTTACCTGCTGGAGTCGGCTGAGCAGGGGGAGCGGTTCGGGCGGTATTCCTTCATCGGTTCCGAGCCGCGCGCCGTGCTGAAGATCCGTGGGCGGGATTCGATCGCCGAGCTGGAGAAGCTGCTCTCCTCTTATCGGGGCGTCCAGGTGCCGGGTCTGCCCCGGTTCTCCGGCGGGCTCGTCGGTTACGCCGGCTACGACACGGTCCGGTTCCTGGAACCGGTCGGCCGTCCCAAGCGGAACGTGCTCGGTGTGCCCGACAGCGTTTGGATGCTGTCGGACACCGTGGTGATCTTCGACCACCTGGAGCATGTGATGAAGGTGGTCGCCAACGCGGTGATCCCGCCCGGGCCGGCTTCCACCCTGCCGCGCAGGGCGAAGGCCGCGTACGCGCAAGCCGTCCGCCGCGTGGAGGAGATCACCCGGAAACTGCAGGCCCCCTTGCGGTACCTCCCGGCCCGGCGCGGGAAGAAGGCCGCGCCGCCCGCCGCGGTCCGCTCCAACATGAGCCGCGAGGCGTTCATCTCGGCGGTCCGCAAGGCCAAGAGGGCGATCTCCGAGGGGGAGATCATCCAGGCGGTCCTTTCCCAGCGGTTTGAGGTCCCGGCCCGCTGTGCCCCTTTTGAGATTTACCGCAGCTTAAGGTCGCTGAACCCTTCTCCTTACATGTTCTACCTGAACCTCGGGGAGTTTGCGCTGGTCGGCTCCTCGCCGGAGATCCTGGTCCGGTGCGAGGAGGGGAAGGTGGAGGTCCGGCCGATCGCCGGCACCCGCCGCCGCGGAACCACGCCGGCCGCCGACCGGCAGATCGAGGAAGGATTGAAACGGGACCCGAAGGAGCGGGCGGAGCACCTGATGCTGGCCGACCTGGGCCGCAACGACATCGGCCGGGTCTGCGAGTACGGCTCGGTCAAGGTGAGTGATCTGATGACCGTGGAACGGTACTCCCACGTGATGCACTTGGTCAGCCACGTGGAAGGGAAACTGCGCAAGGGGAAGAACGCGTTCGACGTCTTCCGGGCCGCCTTCCCGGCCGGCACGGTCTCGGGGGCCCCCAAGGTGCGGGCGATGCAGATCATCAACGAGTTGGAGCCGGATTCCCGCGGGCCGTACGCCGGCGCGGTCGGCTATTTCGGGTTCAACGGGAACTCGGACACCTGCATCACGATTCGGACGGTGCTGGCCAAGAACGGCCGGGCCTTCGTGCAGGCGGGCGCCGGCATCGTGGCCGACTCCAAGCCGGAAAAGGAATACCAGGAAACCCGGAACAAGGCGGCCGGCATGCTCCAAGCGATCCATTTGGCCGAGCGAGGATTGGCCTAGATGGCGAAGAGACAGCGGATCCTGATGGTGGACAACTACGACTCCTTCACCTACAACCTCGTGCAGTACCTGGGCGAGCTGGGGCAGGAGCTGATTGTCCACCGCAACGACAAGATCACGCTGGAGCAGGTGAAGCGGCTGAGGCCCGACCGCATCGTGATCTCCCCCGGCCCCGGCGGTCCCAAGGATGCCGGCGTCTCGATGCGGATCATCCGGGAGCTGGGGCCGAAGATCCCCCTGCTCGGCGTCTGCTTAGGACACCAATGCATCGGCGCGGTGTACGGCGGCGTCGTCGAGCGGAACTACCGGCTCATGCACGGCAAGACCAGCATGATCCACCACGGCGGCAAGGGGGTCTTCCGCGGGCTCCCGAACCCGTTCGAGGCGACCCGCTACCATTCGCTCGTCGTCCGTCGGCAGGGGTTCCCGGAGGAGCTGGAGATCACCGCCGAGACGAAGGAGAAGGAGATCATGGGTCTGCGGCACCGCCGGTTCCCGATCTTCGGCGTGCAGTTCCACCCGGAATCGATCCTCACGAAGTCCGGCATGCAGATCCTGCGCAACTTCCTGAAGGCCAAGTGAAGGACCTGACCGAGGCCGAGGCGGAGCAGGCGGTCGGCCGGATCATGGAGGGGAGCATCTCCCCCGCCGAGATCAAGGAATGGCTGTCGGCCCTGCGGGCGAAGGGGGAAGCCCTTTCGGAGATCGTGGGGGCGGCGCGGGCCATGCGGGCCCGGGCGGTCCGGGTGAGCGTGGCTTCCCCGGTGATCCTGGACACCTGCGGCACCGGCGGCGACGGCTTGAAGACGGCGAATATCTCCACGATGGCGGCGCTGGTCGCGGCCGGCGCCGGTGTCACGGTTGCCAAGCACGGCAACCGTTCCGTCACCTCCGCCTGCGGGTCGGCCGACCTGCTGGAGGCGCTCGGGGTGTCGGTGGATGTGGAGACGGCGGTAGTTGAAAGGTGCATCGCCGCGGCCGGGTTCGGCTTCCTGTTCGCGCCGCGGTTCCACCCGGCAATGAAGCAAGTGGCCGCGATCCGCAAGGAGCTGGGGGTGCCGACGATCTTCAACCTGCTGGGGCCCTTGACCAACCCAGCCGGAGCGCGGCACCAGCTTGTCGGCGTGGCCGACGCTTCCAAGATGGAGATCTACGCGCAGGCGCTGAAGGCGCTCGGCGCGGTGAAGGTCATGGTGGTGCGCGGCGCCGACGGGCAGGATGAGCTCTCGACCACCGGCCCGACGGAGGTGGTGGAGTTCAACACCCCGGCGGACCCGGAGCGCATGGCCCACTACACGCTGGCGCCGGAGACGTTCGGAATCCGGCCGGCGAAGCCGGAACAGCTTAAGGGGGGCGCGCCGGCGGAGAACGCCCGCATCGCGCGGGAGGTCTTGGAAGGGAACCCCGGCCCGGTCCGTGACGCGGTGCTGTTGAACGCCGCGGCGGCTCTGTACGTTGCCCAAGCGGCCGCCGACCTGGACTCCGGGCTGGCGCTGGCCCGCCAATCGCTCGACCAAGGCAAGGCGAAAGAGGTGCTGGAGAAAGTGAAGCAGGTCACGCATGGCCAATAAACTTGATGAGATCGTAGCGCACAAGCGGCGGGAGGTGGCCGATGCCAAGAAGTCCCGGCCGCTGGCGCAGCTGGAACGGGAGTTGAAGCGCCGTTCACCGCCGCGCGGGTTCGCAGAGGCGATCCGCCGGCCGGGCAAGCTCTCTTTAATTGCCGAGGTCAAGAAATCCTCCCCCTCCGCCGGTCCGATCCGGCCGCAGGCCGACGTCGTGGAGGTCGCCCGGACTTACGCCGGGGCGGGGGCGCAGGCAATCTCCGTGCTGACCGATGCAAAATTTTTTTCCGGCAGTTTGGAGGACCTGTCGTTGGTGCGGGAGAAGGTTTCGTTGCCGGTGCTGAGGAAGGATTTTCTTTTGGAAGAGTACCAAGTAGTGGAGGCCGCCGCCGCCGGGGCCGACGCGGTCCTGCTGATCGCCGCGATCCTCCCGCGCCCGGACTTAAAGCGCCTGCTGTCACTTGCAGCCGATCTTTCGATGGACGCGCTGGTGGAGGTCCACACGGAAGGGGAAGTGGATCAGGCACTCGAGGCCGGCGCCCAGGTGATCGGGATCAACAACCGGGACCTGGGGACACTGCAGGTGGACCTCGCCGTCACCCAGCGTCTGATCGGCGCTTTGCCGAAGGACCGGGTCCGGGTGAGCGAAAGCGGCATCCGTTCCCGCGCCGATGTGGAGTTTGTCCAGGCCCAGGGGGCCGACGCGATCCTGGTGGGGGAGGAGCTGATGGTCTCCGACGACCCCGCCGCTAAAATCAAGGAGCTGATGAACTAACTGTGTGGGTCAAAATCTGCGGCATGACCAACCGGGAGGACGCGGAAGCGGCGGTGGAAGCCGGCGCCGACGCCGTCGGCTTCGTCCTGGTGCCGACCAGCCCCCGGGCGGTCACCCGCCGCGCCGTGGAGGAGATCTTGAGATCCCTGCCGCCAACGGTCCTCACCGTCGGCGTGGTCGCCAACGAAGACCCCGATTTCCTCCGGGGCCTTTTGCGGGTTTGTTCACTGGGGGCCCTGCAGTTCCACGGCCAGGAGCCGCCGGAGCAGATCCTAGGGCTCAAAGAGGAATTCGTCGGCGTGGAAATGATCAAGGCGATCCGCGTTCGGGACGCCGACAGCTTGCAGGAGATCCCGAAATACCGGGGAGTGGACGCCGTCCTGCTCGACACCTACGACCCGCACCGCCTCGGCGGCACCGGCACCCCGTTCGACTGGGGGCTGGCGGTCCGGGCGCAAGAGTTCGGCATCCCGCTGATCATCGCGGGGGGCCTCACCTCTGGCAACGTGCGGGAGGTGGTGCGCCAGGTCCAGCCGCACGGCGTGGACGTCTCCAGCGGCGTGGAGGTCTCTCCGGGGAAGAAGGACTTCACGTTGATCCGCGAGTTCGTCTTGAGGGCCAAGCAGGGCTAAGGTTGTTATAATGGTGCGAGTCGGAGGATCCCCATGAATACCCTGAAAACCGTCTTCTTCCTTACAGTCTTGACCCTGCTGTTTATTGCGATCGGCGGTTTGCTCGGCGGCCGGCAGGGAATGACGATGGCCCTCGGAATCGCGCTCGTGCTGAACCTCGGCAGTTACTGGTTCTCCGACAAGATCGTGCTGGCGATGTACCGGGCCAAGCCGGTCACCGAGCAAGAGGCGCCGGAGCTGGTCCGGACCGTCCGCCGCCTCGCGCAGATGGCCGAGATCCCCATGCCGAAAGTCTACGTGATCCCCTCGCAGACGGCCAACGCCTTCGCCACCGGCCGCTCGCCGAACCACGCGGCCGTGGCCGCCACCGAGGGGATCCTCCAGATCCTCAACCCCGAAGAGCTGGAAGGGGTCCTGGCGCACGAGCTGTCCCATGTGCGCAACCGGGACATCCTGATCGGCACCATCGCCGCGGCGATCGCGGGCGCCATCTACTACCTGATCGACATGGCCCGCTGGGGCATGATGTTCGGCGGCGGCCGGGATGACCGGGAGCGGCAGGGAGGCGGCGCGCTGAACGTCGCGGCCTTCCTGCTGATCTCGATCCTGGCGCCGCTGATCGCGATGCTGATCCAAATGGCGGTCTCCCGCTCCCGCGAGTACCAGGCCGATGAGTCCGGCGCCCGGCTCTGCAGAAAGCCGCTGGCGCTGGCCTCAGCGCTCGAGAAGATCCACGCGGTTGCCGCCCGCCGCCCGCTCGAGGGGGCCAACCCGGCCACCGCCCACCTGTTCATCGTGAACCCCTTTTCGATGCGCGGCATCACCAACCTCTTCAGCACCCATCCGCCGGTCGAGAAGCGGATCGAGATCCTCCAGCGCCTCGCCCGCCAACTGTAAGTACGAATACAGTTCTAGATAAAATCTTCCGAATTCCTTGACGGTATGCTCCCGTCACAGGTATCCTTTTAGCAAAGCCCACAAACCCAATAAAATGAAGACTGCTCCCCGAATCCTGGCCCTTTTCTTATCCCTCGCCATCGGTCTGCCCAACCCCGCCTTCGCCTTGCGGGAGCCGTCCACCCGCGAGAAGAAGCCGGACGTTATCGCCGGTCTCGAGGAGGCGCTTCGCTCTGATGATCCCGCCGGCCGTCTTGTCCGATTAGCCAGCGCCGCGCTGTCGCCTGCCCTTGCTTCTCCGGTTTCAGCCCCGACCGTTTCGGCTCAGAAGTTGCCAGTTTCTTCCGCTGGGATGGAGGAGGTAACCATCGACGCGCTGATTGGGGAGGTTTTTGGCCCAACAGGCGAATGGGCTTTCTCCTTGAAGGGAGATCGTTTATCTGGAAAACTCCGCTTTCATGAGGGACCCTATTATTTAAATTTGAAGTGGTCTGGTAAACAACGCAAGGAGGGACAGCTGGAGGCTCGCTTAGAGCTTAGGTTTGAGAAGACCAATGGGAAAAAACTCACGCCGAAGCAGCAAGAGAGAATGAGCAAGTATTCGTTTCGGCTCCTTCCTCCTGGGCTTCCACCAGCCACTGAATTTCATCAGCTCGCAGTTCAGCCTCCTTTCAAAGTTCCAGCATCTTCCAGGGAGTACCACACAGATTGGGGCGACGAACGCGAGAAGATACCGGCACATACGGATCCCGGCGGCTTTTATATGGCCTATGATTTCCAATGGCTCTTGGATGCTGAGCGAGCAACCCGATCTCAGATTGATCTTATTTTGCAGGTCAGGCCTCCCTCTCTTGTCATACCAGCTGACTACGCATTAGTTCAACAACCTCGCGCTGCCTTGCCTGATCCGGATGCTGAGCAACCTCCTCATTGGAAGGCCCTTCGAGGACACCTGGCACCTTTTAAGCCGGGAGAAGTCGTGTGGACGAAAGAGTTGCTTGGACGATTTCCGGCTTTTTCTGATGAAGCTGCAGTGGAAAAAATATTGGAGTGGAATGGGTGGGGGAAGGGAAGACGCTGGGATGATATTAATCCCAATAAAGGGACGCGCTTCTATAAGAAATCCGACCCTAACCTAGTAGCACAGGGTGAACCTCCTTCTGCCGGCGCGGAGGAGGGGAAAAAGCGTTGGTCAGAGCCGCTGCTTCTTCCCCCCAACCGAAGGCCCAAAGAACCGGTTTGGTTCCCTGCTTCCGAAGGGGCCCAGGTTTTGCGCAGTCTTTTCAGCGTGGGGACTCAGGGCGGCATTTTACATTTTGCTTCCCCGAGCGGGTTAGCCATCGTCAGGAACATTCCCGAGGAGTGGGAATTCAGAATTGAAAAGGAGGGAATTGTCTCCAGGCCCAGCGTGCTTGAGCACTTTAATTATCGTGCGCCGGATGAAGGGCAGAGTATCTATCTTTTTCGGCCGGATGGTTCAGTGGAACTTTATGAGTTTAATCCCGGAAGGAAGCACACCGGCGAATCCCTGCTTGAGAAGGTAAAGAAAGTTTACCGCCAAGGTGTGCCGGCGGATTTCACTCCCGCCGCCGGGGTGGAAGACGTTTTAGAGGAGTTAAGCTACCGGTACAAAGTCCAGCCGATGGAGGGTCAGGATCAAGAGGGACATTTGCTGACGGTGAATGGAACGCCGGGATACTTTGTTCCGGAGGACACCTCTCGTTTTGCGTCCACGGTTCATGAGCGGTTCGGCACACAGGGCTATGATTTTGAGCTTATTACGGATGTGGACCTGGATGCTGTCGTCAAAGCACTGCGCTCTTTTGCTGCCGAGAGGGATGCGCCCTCTTCAGAGATCCGTGTGGCGGTTCAGTATTCCAAGGATGCCGTCTTTGTGAAGATTGACAAAGAGTGGCTGTATCGAATCAATCGGGCCAATGCCACAGACATCGAACAATTAAAAACCGGTTCAGGTGCGACGTCAAAGATACCTCCCTTCATGCTCGCCTCTGCCCCTCTCATTTTTGACGCCCGTCTTCGCAGGGCGGTGTCGTCTTCGGATATAGAGGCGAGATTCGCGCTTCTTCCCAGCGAGCTTCGCAACGCCGCTGGGGCGGAGGAGAAGGTGTTGAAGGGGCACTCCCTCTTTGTTCGGGCGGTCGCGTTCAGCCCGGATGGAAAATACCTGGTCTCGGGGGAGGAGAACCGGAACCTGATCCTCTGGGACGTCTTGAGCGGCAAGGAGCTCTGGCGGTTCTCGACGTCTCAAGAGGGCCCGGCCAATCAGAAGGGATTCTCTGGTGTGGCCTTCAGCCCGGATGGGAAGAAAATCGCGGCAACTCTTTTTGACGGGACGCTGTTGTTGATCAACGCGACGCCTCAAGCCCCGAAGGAACAAGACATCGAAAGAAGGACTTTCGAGCACAAGACTTGGGAAAAGAGTTGGGCCGTTGCGTTCAGCCCGTCAGGGAACGAGGTGGTTACCGCCGGTGGGGCAGGGCTCCAGTTTTGGTCCGCCCAGCCAGGGCAGGCCGACCCTTCAAAGACCGTGCCGGGCGAGTTCTTCAGCGTTGCCTTCAACCCGGAGGGAAGCCGGCTGGTGACCGGCGGCGCAGGGGAGATCCGTCTCTGGGACGCCGCTTCACAGCAATCGGTTGCCATATTTCCGGAAGGCCGCAGTGAAGTAGCGGCTGTCGCCTTCAGCTCGGACGGAACGAAGATTGCCTCCGGAAACAGCCAAGGGGCCGTTCGGATACGGGATCTCGAGAGCCAAGGCATGCTCCTCAATTACACCCGGGACCCGGACGGTGTTCGCAGTGTGGCGTTCTCCCCCAATGGCACGCAGCTGGCCTCCGCGCATCTGAGCGGGAAAATCCGTCTTTGGAACGTGGAATCCGGAACGCTTTCCGGCGAACAGACTGGACATCAAGGGATCGTTCATGCGGTAGCGTTCAGCCCGGACGGCAAGTGGCTTGCCTCCGGCAGTGCCGACAAGACGATCCGCCTCCGACCGGCTCCCCCAGCCGCCGGCGCGGAGGAGGGATGGGAGGTTTACAAGACCAGCCCGGCCGGGAAATTCCTGATGCTTGGAGCACCTCCTGCTTTGCCGAGAGAAATCTCTGCTGTGGACGGGGACCTCGGCGTCATCCAGACCGAAGACAATCTTTTGTACCTTGTCCGAATAGAACACGCGGGCGTGTCCGTTTTGCCTCAGACAGAGCATCTTTTCCACGTTTTCGGATCTGAGGAGGATATGAAGATTAAACAAAACTTCACGGTGACTTTGCCGGACTCCAGGAAATGGATTTCGGCTGCGCTTCGCGGCAAGGGAGAGGCGACCGATCTGCCGGGTGAGGGGATCCGTCTCACCCGGACCGCCAGAGGGCTCCGGCTTGATTGGTCTACTCCCCAGCGCCAAAGCTATTACTTCATCCGGCTCATTCCGGTTGAACCCCTCCCCGCCGGGGCAGAGGAGAACGCCCACGTGCAGGCGTACCGGGCCGCAGTGGGCAGGATCGAGGCGACGCTGAAGGATTTGGGGATCCAGACCCCGCTGACTCCTGGGGAGATCTGGACCTTGTCCCACCTGGCCGGGTCCAACGGTTCGGTGGTGATCATCCCAAGGGACCAGCGCATCGAAGCGGCGATCCCGGCTCAAGAGGTGGGGTCCGATCCCGACAGGGCCAGGGACCGGTATCGGGTGGTGACGACTGTTCCGCTGCTGCGCGCCGCCCGCCAAAAGGACCAGCCGGTCACTCTGCTGGTGAACGCTTCTTTGCTGAACAGCGCCCTATTCACTTCCCTGCGTGCGGGGAAGACCAAGCCCACCTTGTCCACGATGGGAATGACCGCCGAGGATGCCCTTTTGTTCCGGGACGTCGCGGTTTTAGCGCAGGGAGAGGACCCGGGCAACCCTCGCTGGAAGCCGGCCCAAAGCAGGGAAAAAATCTCTCCTTGGGCGGCTCTGCAGAAGGGAGCGGTCGGATACAAGGCCGGCGTTCTGCTGGGGGCGAAGCTCCCGGGCCGGTCTTACCACGCGCGTTGGGATCGGCTCGCTGAGCAGAACCTGGAATGGGTGAAGGAGCAGGCCCGGCTGATCCGGAAAGAGACCGGCGGCGCGGGGCTGGGTCTCTTGGCGGCGGCTTTGATCTACGCCGCACCGCCGAGCGATTATTTCCCCGACCCATCGGACGTGAAGAGGGAGGAATGGGACAGGTTCGTCGATGCGCTGACGCAGGGCGGCCATTCCCCCGATGGTTTGAGGGAAGAGCTCCGGAAAGCTGAACCGGCCAACTGGGCGGTGGAAGCGCAGATGAAGATGTGGCTGAAATCCAATAAGAAGTGGGAAGCGGAATCCACGAGGGAATTCGCCCAGGCGCACGAGCAGATGACGCACCGAATGGCCGAATCGTGGGGCAACGCGCCGGGCATCACGCTGATCATGGCCAGCGGCCCTGTTTTCGCGGAGTCCTCAGAGCAATGGGATAACAGGCGGGAGTGGGCCGCGCAGTCCATTGCGGAATTGAGCCAAGTGCCGGGGATCCGGGGCAGGATGATCCTTCCCAGTAGGAACAAATATCCCTCGGTTTACAAGGCCGAGATGGGTGTCATGCAAAGCTCCGGCCTGCTCGCCGGGATCGCTCCCGGGCGGACCCTTACGCAGGCCGTTGTTCAGCGGGAGGTCCTCGGCGGCGGGGATGAGTTTTACGCCACCAAGCATCCGAGGTTCCTCAAAGCCCTCCAGGCCTCGGCCCGGAACATGAACCAAGTCCTGAACCGGTTTTCCGAGCCGGCCAGCATTTGGTCGGCCTACGGCATCACGCCGGAGCAGGCCGCCCGCTTAGTCGCCGCCGCCCGCAATTCCACGGAGCGGGTGCGGGCGGAGTTCGGGAAGATCAAGGTCTCTGCGACGAATGTCATCGGTGTTGGGCCGTTGGAAGCGGACCGATACGCGGATGCCCTCCGGGTCATCGGCCAGCTTTTGGAGGAGCCGGTCCGGCGTCAGCTGTTTGTGGTGACGCGGACCGCCAATCAGGGGCTTTACCTGAAGTCATTAGGGTTGGCCGCCAGCGACCAGCCGATCGGCGTAATCAACCAGCTCAAGGAGCGGTTCGGGGACGCGGTGCTCCGGGCCGATTACCATGCCGACGAAGCAGAAGCGGCCGTCTTCAAGGATGCGGCCGCGCTGATGGGGGCCCGCATCGAAATCATCCCGCGGGCAACCCAAGCCGAACTACGGAATTTCCTTCAGGAACTGCTGGCCACGCTGGCCGGGATTCCCTCCCAATCTGTTCCGGATCAGTTCAACCTGGATCAGCTCACCGCGGACATAGACCTCCTCATCAAAGCGTAGTCCCGTTCCCCCGTCTGTTCCCGCGTTTCAGGTCATGGTAAACTGGTTTTTCAATGCCTCAATCGCTCCCCGATTCCCACGGCAGGTTTGGTCCCTTTGGGGGCCAGTTCGTCCCGGAAACGCTCATAGCGGCTCTGGCGGAGCTGGAATCCGCCTACCGCAACGCCCAACGGGATAAGCGGTTCCGGCGGGAACTCGATTCCTATCTCACCGATTACGCCGGCCGGCCGACTCCCCTCTATGAAGCCAAGCGGCTGAGCAGGAAACTGGGCGGCCGGGCCCGGATTTTCCTCAAGAGAGAAGACCTCCTCCACACCGGCGCCCACAAGATCAACAACACACTGGGGCAGGGCCTGCTGGCCCAGCGGATGGGCAAGCCCCGCGTGATCGCCGAGACCGGGGCCGGCCAGCACGGGGTGGCGACGGCCACGGTCTCGGCCCTGCTGGGGCTCGAATGCGACGTCTATATGGGTGCCACCGACATGGTCCGCCAGCGACTGAACGTCTTCCGGATGAAGATGCTGGGGGCCAAGGTGGTCCCGGTGACGAGCGGATCGAAAACCTTGAAGGACGCCTGCAACGAGGCAATCCGGGACTGGGTCACGAACGTCCGGACCACGCACTACATCCTCGGCTCTGTGGTCGGGCCGCATCCGTACCCGATGATGGTGCGGGATTTCCAGTCGGTGATCGGGCTGGAGGCGCGAGCGCAGATCAAGAAAGCGGCCGGCCGCCTGCCGGAGG
>JGI1358J11329_10000988_pt1 | contig 24152 bp, 27 predicted proteins | sample Subgroupgradi54m_FD_11329 | JGI IMG/M metagenome (IMG submission 11329)
AAGTGGCGTGCCGCGCGAACTCAAAGCGCAGATCGATGCGGCAGGGATCGGCTGGCTCCCGATGCTCCCGCCGGGTGAGATTCTGTACGGCTCCAGTCCGAGCCTCTCCGGCACGTGGCGTCTGTATCGCTTCCTTCGGGATCCGGTGACCGGCACCTACGAGCTCGACGAGGCCTTTGGCACAAGGCCGTTCGACCAGCACGGCAGTCGTGTCGCCTGGCACGAGAATCTCGGCGAAGGATTCGGCTACGGCGGCTGATCCTCACTCTCTAGAAAAAACATGAACCCTCCACATACGGTGGAGGGTTCAGCATTTCAGGTGAAAAACTTTTTACGTTGTTCCTGTGGCACTCAACGCCTCTGTCACCACAAAGTCAGCGATTGCATAAGCGGCCAGTGTAATGATGAGGCCGATAATCGAAGAGCTTAAAATTTGTTTTGCTTTTTTCACTTTATCTTCGCTGCCCTGGGACGTCATCCACAAGAATCCCGCATACACAGCAAGGACAAGGAAGATGATACCAAGCAAGCCGAGGATCGTGCTGATGATCGTTCCGATCGTTGTTGTTAGACTCTGTGGTCCGCCGCTTGTCCCATAGCCAGAGTCTCCTACCGTCTGCAGTTCTGTTGAGATATCCGTCACACTAATGGCGTGCGCAACGAGCGGTCCGGCAAATGGAAGCGCCAAGATCGCGCCGTACGTAAGGATTTTTTTGAACATAGTTTTCATACTAACTTAATTTAGGTTAAAGCCCTGCCGCGCTTTGAATGTTTGTGACAACGAAGTAGGAAATGGAATACGCGGCGAGCGTGATCACAAGGCCAATCACACAGTTACTCAAAATCTGTTTTGCCTTTTTAATTTTTTCTTCACTTCCTTGGGCGGTTGTCCATAGGAAACCAGCGTAAACAGCATACAGAAGAAAGACAACGCCTAAAAGTCCCAGAGCGGTTGAGATGAGGTTGGCGATAAACGGAAGAAGCTCTGTATTTGGTGTTCCACCACTACTTGCAATTCCTGCCTGATCACCAACGTCGCCAAGAAAACTGCCAAGGTCTGTTGTTGTTGCAAGGAGGTGACGAAGCATAAAGGCATTAAGAAGCTAGCTGTAAGACCACATAGTACGCAATCGAGTAAGCGGCAGAAACAATGATGAGTCCAATCACGCCGTTTGTGATCATTGCTTTGGCCTTCTTGATCTGTTCAGGATTGCCTGCCGCGGTCATCCACAGAATACCAGCATACAGCGCGTAGACAAAGAAGATGAACCCCATGAAGCCAAGGACGATTTGTATGATGCTTCCGATAATCACCTGCGGATCCTGTGCCGTTCCATAGCCAGCCTGGCTTGCAGTAGTGCCAAGTCCTGTGTCATCAATTGAAATCCCTTGAGCAAGGACCTGAGAAATAAGTCCCATACGAAGTTTTCAAATTACGTTGATGTCGTGGCCGTTACGAGCTGATCAATCACGAAGCTTGCAATCGCGTAGGCAGACAAGATAATCGCAAGACCGATGATGCCAGCGATGATGAGCTTCTTGGCTTCTTCCACTTTTTCTTCCGTGCCACCAGCAGTCATCCACTTAAATCCACCAATAAGGATAATGACCACGGCAATGATGCCAAGGAATCCAAGCGCGGCGCGAATGATGTAGCCGATGGTGTCCTGCAGGTTACCGGTTCCCAGTCCTGTGGCCGATCCAAAATCTGAAGGCAACAGCTCATCGGTGGTGATAGTGGCGGCGTGGGCTGGCAGCGTGAGCGCCATGGTGCCAAAAACAGCAGAGAACATGAGCGCAATCCCGATGCTATAACGAACGGCGAGTGATTGAGACATAAGAAAAAAGTGGACTTAATTTTTGTTTAGGAAGTTGTAAGTAAACTTGAAAGCACGGCATTGGTGAGTGAATACGCAGAGAAAATTACTGCAAGTCCGATCGTTGCCCACACAAGTGTTTGGCGACCTTGCTTAATTTTCTCAGTATTTCCCTGCGACGTCAACCAAAGAAATCCACCCCACACGAAAAACACGAGTGCAATCGAGCCGCTCACCCCGAGCGCGGCCTGGATAAGATAGCCAAGGATGACGCGAATATCTGTTGTGCCGAGTGGATTGACAAGGGTGACTCCTTCTGCGTGGGCGATTTCAATAAATCTCATAATTATTGTGTGGTTGTTGTTGTTTTGGCGGCACAACATTGAATGTCGCTTCCACCAGGACACAGATTGGCAATGCAGTCCCAGTTGTCATCGCTTGTCTGTTTCAAACAGGCGTAGCCAAGTCCGGCTTTGCCACCCAAGTCAGGGCTCACAAGCTCACACTTGTTTTGTTGACCGAGTGTTCCCCCTCGCAGCACGCCTGTGGCAACCGTGATGAGTGTGAATGCGCCAAAGACGATGAGCAGTCCAATGGCCGATCCTGTCATGGCCTGTTTGCCTGCCTTGATGCCATCCGGATTTCCTTGGCTTGTGAGAAATCGTAGCCCGCCATAGACGAACATGACCAGGACAAGCGAGCCAACGACTCCAAGAACAAAATTGGAGACATTGACGAACACTTGCATCACGTCGGTGAGCGTGCAATCGCCCGTGTCTTTGCATGTGCTACCAATTCCCGTGAAAACAATGCCTGTTGCAAATACATCATCCGCAGCGTGAACAGCAAGTGGGGCGAAAAGGGAAGACAGAGCGAAAAACGCAAAAAGGATTTTCATAACGTCTGCCCAATTTTTTGTGCGGCGAGCTTTATCGCGTCTGTGGAAACAACGGAACCAGATAAGACACTGTCTAAAAGCTCTGAGAGCGCGCTCTCTGCCGCCGCAATATCGGTTCCATGATACCACGAGTCGGCGGTCAGGACCTCACTTGCAAATGCGTTCAAATCTTCATCTTCCAGTTGAGATGAAATAAGAGCGCGCAATGCTGGCGGTTTTCTTGCTGCGGCTAAGTAACTTGCGTTTTGTTTTTCATCGTGTGTCAGGGATTCAATAAAATCCCACGCCCAATCATCATATTTTGAGTCCTTCGACACGGTCATGATCCAATAGTTCGCAAAGTTCGCTTGGCGGCCTCCATCAATTTGTGGAACTTGTGCGACAGCAAAGTTGAGTTTGGCAGAAGAGGTCCGAATAAGTGGCAGGTCATACGCGTAACCAAAGAACATGGCAGACGTGCCATTTACGAACGCATCGAATGAGTTTGACTGGTCCGCATTCCAGGTGTAGACCGCTTTGGTTGGGTTCGCGAAATCCGTGTAGAAACGCGTGGCATCCAGTCCTGGTAGGACACCCGCAACCCCGCCTGTTTTTGGCACTTTGTCGAGAGTGGCCGTGCGGCCATCTGCGCTTACCATTTCCGTTCCGTTCTGCAACATGAGTAGTGAAAGAATATCCGTTGCGCGTTCCACGTTTTTACTCGTTCCTATACCAGCGCCGGCCTGGACAATTTTTCCATCCTTGTCGACTTTTGTGAGCTTTGTGACCGCGTCTTGAAACGCCGTCCAAGTTGTTGGTGCGCCAGCTATACCCGCCGCGTTGAATAAATCTTTATTCCAAAATAAGACGAGCGTGTCGAGCCCTGCAGGCAATCCAAAAATACGATTCGTTGGCGCGGTTTTGTCATCGGGTTGGTAAGGGCGAATGACGTCAGAGGCAACAACATCGACAAAATCACTCTTGAGCGCTCGTTCGCTCAGCGTGTTTTCCGTTCGCAGGACATCAACGACTTCTTTTTTAATACTGCCACGCACCTCCTGATAACCAATCGTCACGGTTGCCGGCATCGGTTCCATGAGTGACTTGTAGCGCTCCATCCAGGTGTTGTGCACGAGAAAAATATCCGGGCCTTTGCCTTCTGCAATCCCTCGCACGAGCTCCTTTTCGTATTCGTCGTAGCGGAACTCGCGAAAATCAATGGAGACATTTGGATGAACAACACGGTAGGCGGCGATCACGGACTTGTAGTTGCTGGCATCATCAAACACGCCCCAGATGGTGAGCTTGACCGGCGCCGAAGCAACAGCCGCTTCATTGTTGCCGCACCCAAAGCCAGAAAACAGCAAAGCGAGCAGGACGAGTGAGGTTATTTTTTTTCTGAACATATCCTCCGTAGATATTTTTTGAAATCGGCACCGACATCCGGATGTTTTAGTCCAAGCTCAACTTGAGCGATCAAAAATCCGAGTTTGTTGCCGCAGTTGTACCACGTGCCATCAAGGGCACAGCCTGAGAGTTCGATTTTTTTTGTGAGCGCAAGCTCGAACGCATCCGCAAGGCGAATCTCGCCGCTTGTTGCGCGCTGCTCACGTAGGAGCGGATAAATTTCTGGTGTCAGGATATAGCGGCCGACCACGGCAAGATTTGATGGCGCTTTATCAGATGCAGGTTTTTCTACAAACTGCTCAATGCTCCACGCACTGCCTTTGAGTTTTTTTCCGCCGATGACGCCGAAACTACTCACCTCTTTTTTTGGCAGAGCCGATAGAGCAATGACGGGTGTATGGTAGTTTTCATAAACGTCCACCAGCTGTTTGAGCGCTGGGATTTTGGAACCGATAATGTCATCGCCGAACAAGACAGCCACGGGCTCATCTTCATCCACAAAAGGAAGTGCAGATAAAATCGCGTGTCCATCGCCAAGCGGTTTGCTCTGGCGAACGAATGCAAATTTGGCAAGCTTGCCAATCTCTTTAATTTCGTTGAGCTCTTTGGTTTTCTTTTTTTGCTCAAGGCGATACTCAAGCTCAAAGTTGCGATCAAAATGATCCTCAATCGCACGTTTGCCAATGGAGGTCACGAAAATGATTTCCTCAATCCCGCTTGCGACGGCCTCTTCAACAATATATTGAATCATCGGTTTGTCGACAACGGCCAGCATTTCCTTTGGCTGCGCCTTGGCGGCGGGCAAAAACCTGGTCCCAAGACCAGCGACAGGAATGATAGCTTTGCGGATAGAACCCATAAGTAGTTGTTAGTATAACAAAAAAGTTGGCTTTTGTGCCAACCGTTTCGTTCATGACAGCTTTTGCTTTTCCCACAGCTCGTAAAATCGCCCCTTGCGTTTGTAGAGCTCCTCAAAGTTTCCCTCTTCAATCAGCCCGCCTTTTTCCAAAACGAGAATGCGATCCATCTCTTTAATCGTGCTCAAACGATGTGCAATTACGACGGCGGTGACGTTTTGGAAGAAGACATGCAGTGAATCGCGGATTTTTTCTTCGGACTCTAGGTCAAGGTGCGACGTTGCCTCGTCCAGGAACAGGAGGTCTGGTTCTTTAAAAATGGCCCGAGCAATCCCGACACGCTGACGTTCTCCGCCAGAAAGTTTTACCCCTTTCTCGCCAATGAGGGTCTGCAGTCCATTTGGTAAACGAGACAAAAAAGAGGAGACGTGGGCGATTTCTAATGCTTGAGCCAGAGCTTTTTCATTTTTTGCCTTTGAAGGTTGGGCCAGGGTGATGTTTTCACGAAGAGTAAAATTAAAGACCTCTGTGTCCTGCAGAACAACGCTCGCCCTCTGGTAGTAAGAACTCTTTTTGATTTTTTTGAGCGGAAGATCATCAAACAAAATTTCCCCGGTATAATTTTCATTTTCTTTGAGCAGAAGTTTAAATAGTGTTGATTTTCCGGCGCCCGAGAGTCCAACAATGCCAATGCGCTCTCCTCTGGTGATAGAGAAGGAAAGATTTTTTAAGACCTGGTGACCTCCATAGGAAAAAGTGACGTCTTTGACCGCGATCGTTTTCCAATTTTCCGGGAATGGTTTGGTCGCCTCTTTTCCTTCCTTGTAAATAGGCTCATCTAAAATATCCATCATGCGACCAATCGCGTATTTTGATATGACCAGGTCCTGCACGACGTCAGAAAGCTCAAGCACCGATTCATTGACGCGCACAAAGTATCCATAAAACAGCACGAGAAACCCAACATCAGCATGTCCCTGCATGATTTCATAAATGATGAACGAAAAGGCAAAAAGGCGGAAAGCATTTGCCCATAGGCCAAGAACGAGATTGCGTGATTGAAATCGGAGAATGCGGACGCGTATCTTCGTGAGCACTTCGTCGGCCGCCTTTTTTACGATTTTTAGAAAAGCGGACGGCATATCTAGAACTTTCGCCGAGCGAATGTTGTTGATGCCCTCGAACAATATTCCGTTTAAGTCCTCTTCTTTTGCGTTGACCTCTCGTGCCGCGGCGCTCGCTCGGCGCAGAAGCGTTGAGGACAATAGATAAAAAATAATCACGAAGAAGAGCGTCGAGGCAGAGATGAAGCGATCGATCGTTGCTAAAATGAAGACCATGCCGATCAAGTTCACCATGATCTCAATCAAGTTGTTGATCCAAATACGCCCAATGCGATTAATGGCTTCTGCTCCGCGTTCCAAGCGCTTGAGTTTGTTTCCAGAATTTTCCCCTTCATGCCAGCTCATGTCCAAGGCAAACAGTTGTTCCATGCCTAACACTTGGGCATCAAGAGCGGCGCGCTCTAGGGCCAAAAATCCTTGGATGCGAGCAAGGTATTGCCCTCCGTGACGTATAAGCGCTCCCACGCCCCAGCCACCAAGCAAATACCAAACAAGCGTGACAGGCTCGCCTGTATGCCAATGGGCAAAAAAAGAAATGATGGTGGCGAAAGCGTAAGAAGGGTAGAGCCAGACAAGATCGCCAGCCAGACGGGCGAGTGAGGCGAGAATGAATTGCCGGCGATAGGGAGAAAGAAAACGAAAAAAAGCACGAAGGCAGTCTCGTGTTGAAAATATTTTTTCTGTAACATCTATCTGCGGCATGCTAAATCATTTTCCTCTTTTCTCTTGAAAAAAACAACTGTGCGTGATAGTTTTGCCAAACACGGAGGGGTCGCATAGTGGTCGATTGCGCCGGTTTCGAAAACCGGTATACCGCAAGGTATCGAGAGTTCGAATCTCTCCCCCTCCGCCAAGTTTTACACCGGCTCAACTCCCGACATCCAGCCTCGACTGCTAGAACACCAAGAAGGAAAGAATTTAGGGACTATGAAAGTCATTCTCTACATGGCCATCACGGCCAATGGTTTGATCGCGGGTAATGATGATGAAACCGACTGGCTGACAAAAGAAGAGGCGGATAGCTACTGTGCCGCCGTGCGTAAGGCGGGGTGTTTGATTGTCGGCCGACGGACCTACCACATTTTGACCAAGCAACCGGAGTTCCAAGCCTTCAAAGACGCCAAGTTGGTCGTTGTTTCGCACGACGCCGTCGAGCTGGTTGATCCGCGGCACGCCGTAGCGAGCACGCCAAAAGAAGCGGTCGCAATCTTGTCTGACTTTGCCGAAATCATCGTCGCCGGTGGCGGCATCCTCAACGCTTCGTTTCTGGCAGAAAATCTCGTCGACGAAATCTTTTTAGACATCGAGCCGGTCGTCCTCGGCAACGGCATTCCCCTCTTCAAAGGCACTGATTTCGAGCGCAATCTCAAACTGCTTGAACAAAAGATGCTGTCGAAAAACGAAATCCAACTGCATTACCAAGTCGTCAAATAATCTATGTCCTCCTGGTTTGTCTACATGGTGCGCTGTGCCGACGGAAGTTTGTACACCGGGATCTCAACCGATCTCGGACGCCGAGTGCAACAACACAACGACGGCAAAGGATCGGCGTATACAAAGAGTCACGGGCCAGTTGAGCTTGTCTGGAGCGAGCAGGCAAAATCGGAATCAGCGGCTCGTAAATGTGAGGCGCAAATCAAAGGATGGACACGGAAAATGAAATTTGCATTTATCGCCAGTAAGAAAAGTGCTATACTATCTGCATCGCCTAAAAATTAAGAGAATTTTATGGCCAAGGGAAACAACGCCCAGAAGAAGAACGTAAAGAAACCAAAGAAGGCTAAGAAATAGCCTTCTTTTTTTTGTACAGCGCAAATTGATTATAGCCGATATCCCACAGGTGTTGGCGATCGAACACCGCATCAAAGGGAACGAGCATTTCTGGTTGTCGGAAAAGATTGAATAGCAAAAGGCCGTCCTGGTTCATGAGTTCAGAGAGTCGTTGGATCATGGTAGGATCAAACAACGACGGGCTCACGTCCGGCCCTTTAAAGAGATCAACGAAAATGAAGTCAAAACAAGGTTCAAGGTTGTGAACAACGTGGGCCGCATCGCCTATGATGACGTTTGGACGTGGATAAGGCTTGTACAGATGAAGCTCATCCATGAGCTGTACCATGACGGGATCCCACTCAACGGCTGTGAGTGTGCTTTCTGGAAAGTGTTTGTAAAGCCGATCCACGAAACGTCCTGCGGCAAGGCCAAGCATGAGCAAGCGTTTAGGCTGAAACGTTATTGGTAGTTGATCCAAAGCCTTGGAACAAGCCAGTCGCGTGTAGTGCGAGGATTGATCGTAGTTATCGACCGTCACTTTCCAACGACCCAAAACTCGGCGCACGATAATTTGTCCATTTTTTTCTGAATGCAGGATACGATGTTGCCACAACCAATTTATCATAAAGGACATCTGCAAAAGTGAGATTTCTGAAAAAGGATGAGATGCGAAGTCCTGGAGCTGAACAAAAGCCGAGGCGTACATCTGGTACGGTGAGGCTTTTGTGAGGCGAAGGACAAGCAGGTCGCCTTTTTCAGAGATCTCATAACAATGCTAAGAGCGACCACGTCATAAGGGCAAGGTCGTTTTTGAAATACGGCACGTCGACAAGGCCATGGATAGTCATAGTGAGGAGGGCAGCGAAGACAAAAGGAGCAACTTTTACAACGCGAAGGACTTGCAAGGCGAGCAACAGGAAAGCGAGCAGACCAAGCAGACCGAGCTCACTCCAGATGTTCAAAAAGATGTCATGTGGGTACTGAAAAATTTCGTATTGCGTGTCGTGGTGATACGGCAGAAGTGCGGTTTGGTACCCGGAGAGCCCGGCGCCAAAAAGGCTATGTGCCTGAAGCATCTGTATCGTTTCGCTCCACTGCGAGCGGCGGACGAGTCCTGACGAATCGTGCAATAAAAGTTTTTCTGCAATCGCCGGAACGGAGAAGGCGACGCTTAGCGCAATGATGATACTTGTGAAAGGAAAAATCCACTGTCGTGTTTTGTCCGGCCGGCACAAACACGACAGTGACTTGAAAAGCCACACCAGCAGAAGACTTGCGGGGATAGCCACGAGCGCCGCCTCTGTTTTTGCAAGCACGATCGCAACGAGCCCAAGCGTCGTAACCAGAAGCCAATACCATTTCGTTTTTTGACGTTCGTTTTTTTTGAATAGAGACAAAATGGCGATGGTCACTATCGGCGCCAGATACAACCCAACGGCATTTGGATACGGAAAAAAACTTGTCACGCGCTTCTCAAAATCCCATGGAATTGGAATGCCCCAGCCGCTCACATATTGGACGATGGCAAACACAGAAACAAGGATCGCTCCAAGTCCGAGTGCTTGCAAAGCTTTCTTTCGATCTTCCTGCTGTGTAAGTGTGGATTTCACCACAAAGAAAAACAAAATCGGTTCAACAAAATAGGCTTTCCAGATTCCAAGCGCGGCGAGATGGTCAGGAGCGACGAAGACGCCAATGGTTGCGGAAAGCAGAAGAAGGAGAATGGGGATGTTGAATGAAGAATAAAAAATTTTGAGTGTACGCCGAGAAAACAGGAAGGAAAAAATAACGGTAAGGACAAGAAACTCCAGGAGCGTGAACGGGATCGATCCCATTGAAAAACGAATCAAATAACTCGGCAATGCTGCGAGCGTAAAGTAAATGAGGAGCTTTAGATCCGAGTTCATACTAAAAGGCGTTTGAGTTCATGCGGATGGAGTCCTCCAAGCGCAGTAAGCGCGACCGTGTAGATTACGGCTCCGAAAAAAATTTGCAGCAGGATGTGTGCGTGAGAGAAAAGAGGAAGGGTGAGCAACATGAGGACAGAAGCGAGGATGGTTTTTGCTGCAATGGTGAGGCTTGGCACGAAACGACTTGCGCGCGCGACGATGCCAAACGTGATGCAGGTGATAAGCCCTTCAGATAAAAGTGTGACAGCAGCTGCGCCAAAAACACCAGCACGTGGAATGGCGACGAGGTAGCCAACAACAGAAAGTGCGGCGACGATGGCAAATCCACACGCAGCTTTTTTTTGTTCTTTGACCGCAATCGCGGCATGCGCAAACAAGGCGCCAAAAAAAACAAACGCGCAGGCCGGAGCAAGGAATCGCATGATAGGACCCGCACCTTCAAATTGCTCACCACCAATAAAAATCATGATGGGGCCCCCAAGTGCGAACGCTCCTACCGCCACGGGAATCGCCGCAATCGCAAACACGTCGAATGTTTTTTGAATCGTATGCGTGAATTGGGTTCGATCTTTTTTCTGCCAAGCCGCGACAAGAATGGGTAGCACGAGCCCCATGAACATAGCTGGGACCGCCGTGATCACATCTACCATTTTGTATGCAGCTCCATACGTGCCGACTTCTTGCGTTGATCGCAACAGCGAAAGAAAAACAATGTCGCCGCGCATATAAATCAAGTTAAAAAAGATCGACATGCCAATAGGCCAACTGCGCGTAAAAATTTCGCGCCACAAATCGGTGTGCAAATGGAAACGCAGCTGGACCAAGGGTTTGGTGAGAGTTATAAGTGTGACGCATTGCAAAACAGCCGCAACAGTAAGCGCAATAACAAAACGGGCCACGCCGCCGCCAAGCGCGGCCACCACCAGGGCGCCAACCAGAAACGTCGAGCGATTGACAAGTTCCGCGACCACCACGCGCCACATCTGCAAACGCTTCTGAAAAATGCCCATGAGCATTTGTGTAATCGTGGAAAAGAGATACGCGATGGAGCCGATCGCAATCGCAATTTTGATCGTGGTCGAATACGGAAAGAGCAGTCCGACAAGTGGCGCCACGCTGAAAAAAATAACGCCCGTGACAAGACGTAACGACAACAGATTCGAGAGAATGCGATGCTCATCTGCTTCTGGCTCGCTGATCATCTGTACCGTGGTCAGCGTGAGTCCAAAATCTACGACCGTGGCAAACAAGGTGACAAACGTGATCGCGGTGGTGAACTCGCCATAGCCAAACGTGCCAAGAGAACGCAAGAGAATGGAGATGGTAAGAATGCCAAGCAACGTTCCAACACCTTTTCCTCCCATTTGTAGCATTGAGTTGCGTGCGAGTTGTCGTGAGAGTTCTGCCATAAGATCGTCCGATCTTACCATTTCTCTTGTTCAAATTCTAGGTTGACGGAGGCCTCTTTTTTTGCTATACTGGATCAAACGAAAACAACTATGCAAGGAAATCGAGCGAGAAATGCGGTCGTAATGTTTTGTGCCGTGTTTCTTTTTGTTTTTGTGCCGTCCTTGAGTGCGCACGCAGCCGCAAAAAGTGATTTTGCCGCTCTTGCTGTGCAGACGCCTGGTAAAATCATCATGAAGCCCGGCGAGGAAAAAATCGTCAGCCTCACGTTTCAAAATATTGGTTCACGTACATGGTCAAACAGCGGCAACGGGTTTATTTCGCTCTACACATACGGCCCGAAATATCGCACAAGTGTTTTTGCGGCAGGCTCGTGGATCTCTGCCACACAACCGACAAAACTCAAAGAGCATTCTGTGGCGGTTGGCAAGACAGGCACTATCATGTTTGCATTAAAAGCCCCCGCAACAACAGGAACATACACAGAAGAGTTTTTGCTCGCAAGTGAAAGTACGGCGTGGATCGCAGGAGGTGAAGTGAAACTCAATATCGTGGTTGCGGACACAGCGACAGCCGCTTCCATGAACACGACGACGAGCTTCACAACGACGAATACATCTTACAAAGCCGAAGTGACGCTCTCAAACGCCACAAAGTTCAAAGCAAAAGGTGGAGCGACATTGTTGTATAGCGCGACGATTAAAAATATTGGCACCATGACATGGGGGAAACGCAGTATTGAATCGGCAGATTTACGTTTGGCTTCAACGAGCAATACGTCTGTGGCGCACAAGTCGTGGAAATCAGGAAGCGTTGTCGCGTATGAAACGAACAGCGTGAAGCCCGGTGAGAGTGAGACGATTATGATTCCCATGAGCGCGCCAAAAAATAAAGGGAACTACACGGCCGTTTTTCACATGAGTGTTGACGGAAACGAAATTGATGGATCGGGTATTTCGATTCCGATTGAGGTCACCAAGGATGCACCAGATGCACTGCTCAGTCCACAAACCGAGGAGTCCCTGCAACAACAGGCGCAGGTGTACACAACAAATATTTTATTGAGTGAGCCGATGATTCGTGTCGGTGTACTCATTATTGATGAGGAGACCGACAATCGGGTGGAGATTTCTGGCGCCTCGGCCACGGAACTGCGCGACGTGCAAGGCAATTTGCTTGCGAACGTTGCGGCAGGGGCAACGGCGAAAGCATTCTACAAAGAAGGTCATTATTTTTATGACGTTGGACGCGGGCTGGAGAAATCGAGTTATGCCTTGCGGTTTGTTTCCGTTGAACCAAACGCTGTGCTCACCGTCACGAATTTTGATCGTCGTCTGACACGTAGCGCTGGCTTTAGCGACAATCAATTTAGAAATGTGCTTGAGTTGCGTTACAACGCGGTGAAAGATCGTACGTGGCTCATCAACGAATTACCGATCGAATATTATTTGCGTGGCCTGGCCGAGACATCGGACAGCGCGCATGACGAATTCAAAAAAGCTCTTCTTATTGCGGCGCGAACGTATGCTTACTATCACTATCAGCGCTACACCAAACATGATGACGAGGGGTTTCACATCGATGCCTATGCCGACCAAGTCTACAACGGCTATGGCTACGAAGTACGCACGCCGAACATCACTTCTGCGGTTGAGGCAACGCGCGGCATCACCGTGACGTACAACGGTGAGACCGCCATCACGCCGTATTTCTCGCGGTCAGATGGCCACACGCGTGATTGGAGTGAGGTGTGGGGAGGCGACGTGCCTTGGGCAAAATCTGTCGTGGTTCCGTGCGATGTTGGGAAGACGCTGTGGGGCCATGGCGTTGGTTTGTCTGCCTCCGGCGCCTTGTGTATGGCAAAAGACGGACAAACCTATGATCAAATTTTGAAGTATTTTTACACCGGCATCGCGCTCGAGAAGCGGTGGGAGTAGATCAACTGATTTGACAAAACAGGAAAACAGTGTTAGTATGTGTTTACTTTTGGGATTCATCCCTTCGATTCCCGCTTCGGCGGGGTGATGATTTCAGGAAAGCTCGAGCAAGGTCTCGAGTTTTTCTTTTACGCGACGAAAGTCCATGTCATCGAGTTGTCCAAGTTTGCGCTGAAAGCGTTTTTTGTGAAGCGTACGAATTTGATAAAGCATAACCCACCGCATTTCTTCGTGAAGCATAATGTCAACAAACCACGTGCCAGACTTTCGTTTTGACGTAAGAGGCAGAACAACACACAAGTCACTGGATAGTTTTCTTAGTACCAATACTGGCCGACGAAACTCAGATCCTTTACCAAGTGCTTCGCTTCCAAGATTCAGTCCGATGGAACACCACCATATATCTCCAGGCTTGAAGTAGAGATTTGCAAAGTTGGCATCGTCTTCTAAAAACTGCTTTTTTAAGTTCCAATTATTATACTGTTCCATCTTCTTGTGATCCATAGAAATGTTTATTAATTTTTTTACAAAAATCCCCCGAGATCATTCGATAATGATTCTCGAGGGTCACTGTGGTGACGCTCGGCGCTTCAGCTGGAGGCTGATCCGTCTTTGACGGAAAGGTTTTCAATAAAACTGCTTATTTGTAAGCCTACATCATCATAAAATAGCTGTTTTGTCAAGTCGGATTCGTTTTGCAGTCACTTTTTTGCTACACTGTTATTTTCACTCTATGAAACGATATTTTTTTCTTATCTTATTTTTTTTCAGTGTTTTTCCGTTCTTGGTTTCCGCCACAACTGATCCGCTTTCCGACATCTATCAGAAGCGAGGCGATTTACAAACGGCATTTGATGTGCAAACGCATCGAGCAGTCCCGGGAAGCTCAGCAGGATTTCTCATCAATTTAGAGGACTGGGCGCGACAATACGGTTGGCAAGAATATGATGAGCTTGCGACGTACAAGCCAATAATTTTGCCGCCCGTGGTAAGGACAACCACGGCTCCGTCTGTCACAGCGTCGCATTATGTGGTGGTGGATGAGGCGAGTGGAAGTGTTCTTGCGGAAAAACATGCCGGGGAAAGCTGGCCCATCGCCTCTATCACAAAACTGATGACAACCGATTTGCTTCTCACGTCAAAAGTAAATTTAGACGCGATCACGTCTGTTAAAACGATTGACAACGTCGGTGGAGCGACGCTGCATGTTGCGGATGGAACGACGTTCACATTGCGTGATTTGCTTGCGGCCACTCTTATGGGTTCAGCAAACAATGCGGCCCACGCGATTGCTCGTACGATCGGTGGTGATGATTTTGTTTCGCAGATGAATGCGCGTGCGACAGAGTTTGACCTTGGGCAAACGCGTTTTGTGGATCCAACCGGCATGGATCCCAGAAATGTTTCCACGGCGCGTGAAATTGCAAAGCTGGCCGAAACGGTTTTTGATTTTTCTGATGTACATCGTCTCACGACAACCGCGACAAAAAATATTTATGCCGTTTCAACAGGTGAGCAGCACCGAATGAAAAATACAGATTGGCTTGTGTACTATCCGCAGTATGATGATGTGTGGGTGACCGGTGGCAAGACAGGTTACTTGGAAGAGTCCGGGTGGAATTTGGCGGTGCAAATGCAACCCAACGGCACTGACACAAATCGTAGCGTGATGATTGTAACGTTTGGATCGTCATCTCGACGCGATTCGTTCAACGATGCAGAAGCCCTGGCGCAGTGGGCGTGGAGTTCGTTCGGCTGGGATCGCGGTACTTTGAAGAGTGCGAGTCGTAGTTAATAGAGATCTCAAGAGCTTGTTGGTGGGCTTGTCGCCGCTCGTTGATGGCGCATACGGTCTTCGTCGACGGCTTTGAGAATTTGTTGGCGCACCAATTCAGGATGAGGAATTTCACGAAAGTGAAAATGCGTTTGTTCCGCCGCGCTCTGCACCAAGACATCCCCATAATTCAAAAATGTGTGCATCATGCCTCGCACTTCGGAGGAGACGTCGACAATACTTTCCAGATGCAGTTCAGAGGAAGCGCGATGGAACAGACCGAATTGCTCAATGTCGATGATGCGTTCGTTGGTGACAATCCACATGTCCAAGTAGTAGTCGACGATTTCTTGGAACGTGAACATCCAGACAGCCAGAAAATAAAAACTGAGAGCAACAGCAAGAACGGGTCCCATGACGGGGTCTGACAAGAGTTGTGGAGACTCACGATGGATAAGCAGGTAGATCCCAATCGGAAGCACGGCAGAAAACAGACAAAAGAAAAACGTTTTTAAGGGGATAATCCAATGGCGACGCAACAGTAAAATGGTGCGCTCGCCCTCTTTTTTATTTGGTGGGTCTTGTAGACGCATCATAGCTTATTGAAAATCTTCGAGTGTAGGGGTGAGAAAAGTTTTGTGAAATCTATTGCGGTCGTCCAGTCCTGTGAAACGAGGAGCACGAACGTGCCATAGGCGATGAGAATCGTTCCGGCGATGTACAAAAAAATGAGTGCGTGCGTTTGCCACGTATCGATTCCATAGCGCCACAGATGAAATAAATTGAACGCAATGAAAAAGAGGTAGACGACGACGAACAACGCGTAGGGGATCAGGATGATGGCAATAGGAATGTCTTGCGGCAGGTTTGTCATAAAAGGGCGCCAAGGCGCGAAGTGTTGAGGTGTTGATAGGCAAGATCCGTTGCCGTGCGACCACGTGGTGTGCGTTCTAAAAAGCCAAGTTGCAATAGGAACGGCTCAATGATTTCTTCGATCGTTTCGATTTCTTCTTGCGTGGCTGCGGCAAGTGTGCCAAGCCCAACCGGGCCTCCATGATATTTTTCTATGATCGTCTGCAGAATCAACCGATCCACACGATCAAGTCCCATAGCGTCTACGTCAAGCAAATGCAGTGCATGTTGTGCCATTTCTTTTGTAAGACGACCATCACCATGTACTTGCGCAAAATCTCGCACACGACGCAGCAAACGATTGGCAACACGCGGCGTGCGGCGGGCTCGATTTGCAATTTCATTTTCTGCATCGTTATCGAGTTCCAAATGCATGTGATGAGCGCTACGTCGCACGATGGTCGCAATTTCTGCGGGCTCGTAATAGTCTAAATGATACACCGACCCGAAGCGATCACGTAGTGGTGCAGATAAAAGCGACAGACGCGTTGTCGCGCCAATGATCGTGAACGGCTCCAAAGCAAGGCGTAGGGTACGTGCCGTGGGCCCTTTGCCAACAATAAGATCAAGTGCATAATCTTCCATTGCTGGATACAAAATTTCTTCAATCGTTTTGTTGAGCCGATGAATCTCATCAATAAACAAAATGTCGCCGCGACTGAGGTTGCTTAGAATGGCCGCAAGGTCGCCGACGCGCTCCAGAGACGGCCCGCTTGTGATGCGAATCTGGCCGCCCATTTCGTTTGCCACAATGTGTGCGAGTGTTGTTTTGCCAAGTCCTGGGTTACCGTAAAAGAGCAGATGTTCCAGCGGCTCTTCACGTTTTTTTGCGGCCTGCATGAAAACGCTCAAATTTGCCTTAAGCGCGTCTTGTCCAATAAACTCATCCAGTTTTGACGGCCGCAACGTGAGCTCAAATCGACGCTCTTCGTCAGAGGCGCCTGTTGTCACCACCCGTTCCGGTATCATTTCTGCCGGCTCGATCATAGACTCCTAGTATAGCAGAAAAAGAAAAACACCCAGTTGAGTTGGGGTTTTTCTTGGTCGAGCAAAGCTCGATGGAGCGGCAGACGGGAGTCGAACCCGCGACCTTCTCCTTGGCAAGGAGACGTTCTACCACTGAACTACTACCGCACCTGTCGTCGGTGAGACTATCATATTCACTTGAAGTCGGTCAAAAAATGGATTATGCTCCGCAGCGTGGGTCGGTGGCGGAATGGTATACGCGAAGCGCTTAAACCGCTTTGGCCGCAAGGTCTTGTGGGTTCGAGCCCCACCCGACCCACCAGGAAAAGAGCCTCGGAAAATCCGAGACTCTTTTGATTTGGATTTAGGCTCTTGCCTCCAGGAGCCGAAGGCGCGTGTCAAAAATGGAATTTTGCTGCATTTGTACAGAGACACTCATGGCTATGTGATTGAGGGTCTTTTGAACAAGATTGAGAGTCGTTTGCATATCCAAGATAACACTTTTAATCTCTTTCATGTCCGTTTTGAGCGTTGCGACATCCGTTTTGAGCGTTGCGACATCCGTTTTTAGCACCGCGACATCCGTTTTGAGACCACCTAACTGCTCGTCGACAGAATCAAAACGCATGGTGACTTCGTCAAAGCCACCTTTGGTCATTCGAGCAAGCTCTTCTATCGTAACTGTTCCCATAGATTTTTTTATTATACGTTAAAGCTGGGCGGCCAGACAAGCCAGCCGCCCATCGCATTAGCTAGCCGCCTGTTGTGGCTTATTCATTTGGATACGCAACCATTTGATCCCCGCTTTATTGCCTGCCGCGTACTGCTCTTTTGCAATCCGCATAACAAATTCTCGCAATGCCAATCGTTCCTCGCCTTCAATCTGTAACTGTTCGGCGATTGTCTCGAGTCCCGTTATAAGAGAGTGATACCACCCTCCATTTTGTTCTGTTTGCATACTGTTAAGCAAAAATTGGTTTAAGTGTTTTCTTTTGATGCCGCCATGCGAGTCCAGCAAGTCCTACGGTTGTGATGGCAACAAGGATGAGTCCCCACGGCCACGACGTGTGCGGCACAACGAGCGAACTCGTCGGTTGTTCGACAGGTGTTGATGCGATGTGCATGAGATCTTCTGTCACACGCGGCAAAAGTCGCAGCGTATCGTTTTGGCGGCTGAGCACTCCAGTGATTTCATATTTTTCACCCGGACTCAGAGCGTTTATCGACAAACCCGTCCCATCTTTAAGCACAACGCTCACGGAGGATCCATTTTCCTCTAGTTTGAATCGATCCGTGCCGCGTGAAGTAACCACCCCGATGACACGCACGAGGTGTCCGATACTTCCATTGCTCAAATCCGCAATTTTGAGATCATGTGATTCTGGTGTTTTGTTTCCAATGATCGTCAAGCTTTCTGCGCGTGCGATTTTTAAGCGCGATTCGCCGTTTACGTTACTCATCACGCCGCTTGCACGCACAACATCTCCGAGGGCAAGCGTTGGAAAGTCGCCACGATATTGGTACAGCTGCATGCCGTCGATGTACATAATTTGCGAGCCAAGCGTGTTTGGTGCAGCGATCACCACGCCCTCAGCCGTGCGTGAACTCGTCGTGCTTTTTTTCTTTGTCGTCCGCTTTACGTCAGCGGCTGAGCTGTCAGCGGCCGGGCTGTCAACAGTTTTTGTGCTTCCTGCACGGGCGAGCTTAATTTGAGTGTCCGAAACAGTTCGTGATTGAGTCGTACGATCAATGGAAGCGTAAGGGATGCCTTCCTGTGCGTTTTCATAGGAGAGTGTGCTTATGATCGCTCCGTTTGGAGCGGTCAGCGTGAGTGAATCAGCATCGTTGTTGAGCGTAATGTGCGTGATGGATTTTGGCAGTGTGAGTTTCAGTCCTGCCGCCAGCGATCCCACAAGCGCGTAGTGCGTTTTTGCATCGGCGATCATCCATCCGTTAAGCTCAACAAGTACATCGCCAATATTTTCGATCACGATGTACTCGTTATCATCAGAACCTACAGGGTTTGCAAGCACGTCAATAATACGAAGCGTCGTTGGTGTGTTCGTTGCTGTTACCGTCACAGCAATGGACTCAATTTTATTTTTTTCAACCTTTTCTTTTTTTGTCTCAACTGTTTTTGTTTCTGTGACGACAGGCGCGATCGAGTTTGTGTCGTTGCGTGTTGGCTCCGTTGTCACAAGCCATGTTCCATTTGGATCTCGTGCAAGCGCATTTGGTTTTTTCGCCGCAGGAGCCACAGCGTCTGCCCAGCCGCCATAGCTCACGGCATCGATTACCTGTCCGCTCGGGTCAAGAAGTTGTACGCGATCTCCGTCGTTGTTGAGGCGGCTCACAAACTCCACGCTCGCAAATTCTGACGGCGCAATCATGCCAGAAAATCCAACGGATTGCCCTCCGCCTTCTTTCACGCGCCAGTTATCGAGTGGAATCGTTTGAGTGCTTGGGTTGTAAATCTCCACCCACTCGTTACCACTTAAAGGATCACTCATGATCTCATTGAGTACGAGGACTCCAGGCGAGTATGTCTGTGGCGTTTCCTTGGGCGTAGTCAGCACGACGAGAGGCACGACAACAACAGGAATTTGCTGCTGTGTGGCAGGGACGTCTGTTTGCACGACGGCTTCTGGTTGCGTGGGTGGTTTTGGTGCACTGGTTTCAACATGGCTCTGCTCCACGGGTTGAACATCTACGGCGGGTTCAGATGCAACGATAGCCTTTGGAGCTTCAGTAAATTCTGTTGGAGCGACGGGTTCAGGCGCTGGTTCAACCGTTGCGGGGAGATCAAGCGGAACCGTTTCAACGGACGGCACGGTCGATGCGGCCGTTGCCGTTTGTGCGAATGTTATGTCGAGTGACCCCGGCGTTCCATACTGGACAATGCCCGCATCAAAGCCACTCCCGCTCGTTGCCGATATCCATCCATCATTGCCGCGGATCATGCTTACGATCCCGTTCAATCCTCCTGTCGCACTGCCAAAAGCCGGCGATCCTCCGTCGCCGACGGAGTCGATTTGGGTGCTACTCCCATCGTGAAGAACCAAGCGGAGTCCACTGTTGGAAAGGGCAACCGCGGTTGTAACAAAATCAGGAGTGACCGCAAGGGTCGAATGCGAGGCGTCATAGTTTGAGATGAGATACGTTGAATGAGGTGCGATCGCGGAGCTGTCGAGAAGTTTGAGAGTCCCGTTGTTAGTTGCCGCCCCTTCAATCGACCAACCAGTGAGGTCAACGGATGCATCAGCAGGATTGGTGAGCTCAAGCCACTCGTCTGCATTTGAGCTTGTAGATCCCGCCCAGTTCACCTCGCTTATAAAAACGTTTGCGGGGAATTCGGCAGCGAGCGTCTGATGTGGTAGCACGAAGTACGATGCGACCGTCGTAATAAGGATGAGGTATTTCATACGTGTGTTTTTCTCCTCCCCTTTTCAAGGGGAGGTTGGGTGGGGATTCTTCTCTTGAAGATTCCCGGAGGCCCACGAATGTTTGTGTCATCTGACACAAACAAACACACCCCGTAAAAACGAGGTGTGGATGAACGAAGTTGCCTGATCCCTGGCATGCAGCGCATCGGTTGCAAGTTGCATACATGGCTTTGTGAGCATCTGCGTGGCCAGGGATTTCTATACATTGCTTTTGTCTAAACTTTTTTTGAGCGCATTGATTCCATCGTACCGCAAAAAAGCTCATGCGTCAACCGTTTGTCAATTGCTTCTGACAAAGGACGTGTTGTCAATACACACGGACAAAAAAGTGTGGATGGAAATTTGACAAAAAAAGCTTCAAAAGTTATCTTAATACTAAGTATTAAAATTTTATGCGCACCTCAACTATTTTCGCCGTCTCTCTTCCACCGGCCCTTGCTACTGAATCAGAACGTGCTGCGCGCAAGCAACATATGACTCGCTCTGAGTTGCACCGAACTGCTCTTAGACATTATCTTGAGGAATTGCACCTGAACGAAGCGATTCGTTCAGCTGACCAAGCACGTCGTGAAGGAAAAATAAAAGTTCTTCATCCTGGTGACTTAGCAAAAATGATGAGAGCCTCATGAGGCCGATCACTCGCATTCAATATTCCCCGCACTTTGTCCGAGCGATGAAGTCGCTTCCTTCCGACCTTGCCGAGGCGGTTGAGTTGGCGGTCGCCTTGTTTCGAAGTGATTGCACGGCTTCAGCATTGAGGACTCATAAATTGCAGGGAGACAGGAAAGACACCTGGTCGTTTTCGGTAACGCGCAAGCACCGAATCGTATTTCGTTTTTTCGCGAGCGACCAAGTGGAGTTCATCGATGTCGGCGATCACTCGATTTATCGCTAGTGCCGCTTTTCAATCACTGCGATTTCAGCTAGGATCGATTCCATGTGGGCAGGTGACGAAACTGGTAAACGTACTGGCTTTAGAAGCCAGCGGAGCAATCCTTGAGGGTTCGAGTCCCTCCCTGCCCACCACGTCGTTCGCGAACGACGTGGCCCACCAACAAGGAAGAAAAAGATCCTATGAAAAACCCCGTTCAATTAATTGTTGGCATTATTGTAGCGCTCGTTCTGTTGCCAATCATGGGCTTGTTGTGGTTACTTGGAGATCGACATCCTTCCTTTTTCTATCCACTTTCAGACGAGGCCTTTCAACGACTCGCTCAGGCCGTACGTAATGGAAAAACGTTCGTGATCAACGGTCATTCCGTTTCACTTCCTATAACGACTGTCACTGAGGCTGGAGCGAAACAATATATTTTTTTCACTACGCCTGATCACTGGATTTTTGATGCTTGGCAATGGAAAAATGGAGAGGGCCAACTCTCAGTGTCTGAACAGCACTATCGAATTCCTATTATTAATTTTGCTTGCTTTCGTAACCTTGAGCTGACAGAATGTCGTACGGAAGATAATTCATGGAAATTGATTTAAGGTTTTATGCGCGTCGTTTTGATTCACGGGTATAACTCATCTCCAGAGGAAAATTTTCATCCGTGGCTTGCACGCGAGCTTAAGGCCCGTGGGTTTGAGGTGATCGCTCCAAAACTTCCTTTGGTGGAGGAGCCAAACGTAACCGAATGCATCCAAGCGCTCGCTCTAGCGGTTGGCAGACTTGATGAAAATACGATCATCGTCGGCCACAGCCTTGGAGGTGTGCTTGCTCTGCGCTATCTTGAGGCGGCCGAGGCGGCGTCGATTCCTCGCGCCACGATTTTAGTTGGCGCGCCGTATCAGACGAAGAGTGAAAAAATTCGCGGAGTATTTTTGTCTGAGTTTGATTACGACGTGGTTGCATGGAAAGCACGTGAGTTTTTAATCGTGCATGATAAGGAAGACAAACTCGTGCCGTTTGATCATGCAGAAAAATATGCGCGCATGTTGCAAGGAGAGCTCGTTCCCACAACGGGAGACGATCACTTTATGGAAAAAGAATATCCCGTTTTACTCGAAATTATTTTGAAAGCCGCGCAACCGTTGCCACCGATGCAACCCGGCATGTCCTTGCCGGACGCGTACACAGGGATTCGTTAAGTCAAATCATGCTAGAATAAGGGCATGCCTCGCATTGCCAAAAAGCCACCGCTGCCAACGCCCGCACAGGAGGGGCCGGTACAGCCACCAAGAGCTCGATCAAGTTGGTGGGTGTATCTGGTCATGCTCATTTTTATTATTGGGACAGCTCTTATCGTCGCCAATGTTTTTAGAAAAGGAGAGGGAGTCGAAGGGCCGAGGGTCGAAGAGTCGAAGGCAAAGGAAGAGGAAAAATTATTTTCCTATCTTTCTGTCGTCACAGTAAACAAACAAGCCGATCACTATCTCGGCACAGACGAAGAATGTATGACTCCGGCGGTCGTTGACGCTCCAAAATCCATTTCTGCGCCGTTGTCGTTTGTCGTTCATGTTGATGCAGATGCTGACAGCGATACGATCACTCCCCTTATCGAGCTTCTAAACGCGCACCATCTTGTTGCGACGATCGGTCTTTCTGCCGCAACTCCCGAGGCGGCGAAGTGGCACAAACAAGGACACGAAATTTCTCTTGAAGTTGATGAGAGCCGTTTATTTGCAGAGGAAACGGGTGAGCCGGCGTATGGAACATCGCTCACTCGACTGCATGATTCTCTTGGTGAGTTGCAAAGTGCGTGTGACTGTCAGGTGAGTAGTTGGAGTGGAGGCGATGCATATAAAAATATGTTTGCTGTTGCAGGCGAGCTTGGACTCACAACGACCTACGACTGGCATGATGAGCTCTCGCACATTCCCGAAGTACTTGCTGTGACAAATCCTTGGACACCGAGTGGTGGTGGTTCTGCAGAAGTGCTCACGCAATTCAATCCAAAAGGCGAAATCGTTTTTATGCCGAGCGGTGTCTATCCATCGCAGTGCTCTCAAAATTCTTTTGGGCTTATCTCTCGCGCCCTTTCCGAAAGTCTCACAGCTTCGGTCAATGGAAAGGTGAATGCCTTTGTGATGACCTTGCATGCGAGCGATTTTACGGAGCCTCAACGTCTCGATGAGCTTTCCGCTTGGCTCACCACCACCATTGACCCACTCGTCACAAAACGCTCTCTGAGGCCTGCGACCGTCAGTGCCGTTTCAAAGTTCTACAAAGATTGGGCGAGCCATGTTGCCGGCACTATTGAGCCCGTGTATTTGCAAGTACCGTAGATCGATTTTTGCTAATATTAGTCAAAAAAATACTTTTGTCTCTTGACAAAATGGTCTTTTTGTGGTAGATTTATTATCCGATTTGCCCCAGCGGTTAGCGCATTTTGTGCTCTTACCGCTGTGGCCAAGTCAGCTCCTCCGCATTTCGCGGATGTGAGTACCGACACCCAGCAGGCAAAGCCATGTCCGAGAACCAGCGTATGGAGTTCATCGCCCGCTTGATGACCAAGACCCCGTGGTCGAAGGTCGGAAGTGGGGTGCTCCAGCTCGTCATCGACGAGATCGACCGCGTCATCCCCGAGTTCCTGCAGTTCCTCAACAACGGCGGTCGGTGCGTTCCGCTTCCCGCGGCGCCGGTCATCCCGCTCTTCGAAGTGATCAACGAAACGACGATCCGCGTCAACCTCGACCACCCCGGCACCCTGCCCTTCGAGAACGCCAAGACTGGCTGGACCTGGGGCAAGTGCTCGGGATGGGTCACGGTGGAGTGCAAGGACGAGGTGTTGTACATCGACGGCCCGGCCACCTTCTACCTCTGCGAAGAGCAGAGGGAAGGCGTCATCAACGGCAAGAACCTGAAGCCGAAGATGAAGCAGAAGATCGGCTACCATCCCAACATCGGTGAGGCCCTCTACCTCAACCCGCACCTCATTCCGGAGTCCTACAAGGTCGACGAAGAAGGCCGCACCCGCTACATCTTCTTCTGGGCCAAGGGCTTCCTCGGTG
>JGI1358J11329_10000989_pt1 | contig 24143 bp, 24 predicted proteins | sample Subgroupgradi54m_FD_11329 | JGI IMG/M metagenome (IMG submission 11329)
GGCGGGTTGCCGGGAGTGTTTCCGACAACCCGCCAACCCGCATCGCGCCCTTCTGGGTTAGTGCTGAAACCATTTTCCACTAAGGAAACGCGGATTTATTGCCTGAGCGTCATTCCCGCGAACGCGGGAATCCATGTTAATCAACCACCTAAATGGATCCCCGCGTGCGCGGGGATGACGTTCCCCGAATAAATCCGTGTTTCCCTAAGGCTATTCCCCCATGGCTTGACCGCTTGGCGCTCTCTCAAATGCAGGGGATTCATTCGAGGTAAATAGCATGATTGATTTCACTTTTGACACAAGCTTCTGGCTTGCCTTGTTGCAAATCATCGGTGTCAATATCGTATTAAGCGGCGACAATGCCGTAGTCATCGCACTCGCGTGCCGCTCGCTGCCGCAACAGCAGCAAAAGAAAGCGATTTTTTTCGGCAGCCTGGCCGCGATTGTCCTGCGGGTCATTTTGACCGTGGTTGCCGTCGAGTTGCTCAAGGCGCCGTATCTCAAGCTGGCCGGTGCGCTCTTGCTGCTCTGGATCGGGGTACAGCTTCTCCTGCCGGAAGATGGGCACGGCGAAGGACAGGCTGCCCATTCCGGTTTGATGGCGGCGATCAAAACCATCCTGATTGCTGATCTGGTGATGAGTCTGGATAATGTCATCGCTGTCGCCGCCGCCGCCAAGGGCAGCATGCTGCTGCTGGTGCTGGGCTTGCTGATCAGCATTCCATTGATTATTTTCGGTAGCACCCTATTGCTCCGCGTGATGGAACGTTTTCCCATCATCATCACTCTGGGGGCGGGCCTGCTGGGTTACGTCGCTGGGGATATGGCGGTCAGTGACCCTGTCGTGAAAGACTGGGTGAATGCCAATGCGGGTTATCTGCATTGGCTGACTCCCGTAGCGGGAGCCCTCTCGGTGATCGCGGTCGGTCATTGGTTGACATGGCGTGCGCAGTCACGGCATGCCAACCAATCTATTCCTGATTTGGCAGTGCTGCCTGAAAGTACGCCAGTGGCCGCGAGCGCGGCCCAAGAGGTGTCTGCACCCATGTCCGCATCTGTCGTTCAGGCAAAAGATCAACCGGTTTGAAAGGCACGCCATGAATCGATATCTGATCCCCGTAGATGGTTCGGCAACCTCCGACAAGGCCGTCGCCTATCTGATTGAAAAACGCGCGCTGCGGCGCAATGCGGACGCAATGGAAATTCACTTGCTGAATGTGCAGCACCCAGTGTCAGGCGACGTCAGTACCTTTGTTGACCCGACTGAAATCAGCCAATACCACCATGACAAGGGCTTGGAAGCACTGCGCTCCGCCTGTGCCCTGTTTGACCAGGCGGGTCTGCCCTACACGCGCCATGTGGGTTTGGGTGAGCCCGCCGAAGTGATTGCACGTTACGCCGGAGAGATGGGTTGTGACCACATCGTGATTGGCACCCACGGACGTTCGGCATTGGCCAATGCGTTTCTGGGTTCGGTGGCGATTGAAGTGGTGCGCTTGAGCAGGGTGCCGGTGACGCTGATCAAATGATCGGGTGCGCAAGTTGCGTAGTGCGTTGCGTAGTGCGCTCTACCAATCGCCCGCGCCGCCGCTGACTTTTTCCAGGTCGCGTCGCTCGCGTTTGGTGGGGCGACCTTTGCGCGCGTGCGCAGGTTCCTTTTGCAGCTTCTGTAATTCGATGGTGGCACTGCGTTGCGCGATGCTGGTGACGGTTTCCTGGTACAGCAGGCGCGCCACGCTGGCGCTGCCGCGCTTGTCCGACAGGGCCATCACCTGGATTTCCCAGCGCAGTGGGCCGATCTGGAGTTGCACCATGTCGCCCGCGCGAATCTCCTTGGCCGATTTGACCGGGGCGTGGTTCACTTGCACGCGATTTTTATCAATCGCCTCACTGGCGAGCGAGCGCGTCTTGAAAAAACGCGCGGCCCAGAGCCATTTATCTATGCGCATGATCGGTGCAAAGTTCTGAAAGCCAAGGAAACCCGGATTTATTGCCTGAGCGTCATTCCCGCGAAAGCGGGAATCCATTTTGTTCAAGTGCCTACATGGATTCCCGCTTTCGCGGGAATGCCGAAACACCATTTAATCTGTGTTTCCTAACTCAAGACAAAAACCGTTCGACCAGTTTGATCCATACATTGGCCCCCAGCGGCAGCAGTGCATCGTTGAAATCGTAGCTGGGGTTATGCAGCATGCACGGGCCGACGCCGTGCCCGGCCGTACGGTGGCTGCCGTCGCCGTTGCCGATCCAGAGATAGGCGCCGGGGCGCTGTTGCAGCATGTAACTGAAATCTTCGCTGCCCATGGAGGGCTCATGATCGCGCAATACATTCCTTGCACCCACCAGATCGTCCAGTACCTGTGCCACAAATTCGGCCTGCGCTGGATCATTGAAAGTGGCGGGATAGTTGCGTATGAAATCGAGTTGCGCACTCGCACCCAGGGCTGTCGCCGTGTGTTCGACGATGCGGCGCATCCCGGCTTCGAGCAGGTCAACCACCTCGGGTTTGAAGGCGCGCACGGTGCCGCGCAGCACCGCTTCATTGGGAATCACGTTGGTGGCGTCGCCGCCGGCGTGGAATTGCGTCACCGAGACCACGCCGGTGTCGGTCGGTTTGAGAGTGCGCGCCACCAGGGTTTGCAGTGCGGTGACGATCTGCGCGCCGATCACAATCGGGTCGATCCCCAGTTCCGGCATTGCCGCATGCGCGCCCTTGCCGGTGATGCGGATTTCAAACTCGTTGCTGCTGGCCATCATCGGCCCCGGCTTGACGGCAAATTCACCGACCTGCAGGCCGGGCCAGTTGTGCAGGGCAAAAATTGCATCGCAGGGAAAGCGCGTGAACAGACCATCGTCCACCATCGCCTTGCCGCCCGCGCCGCCTTCCTCGGCTGGCTGAAAAATGAAATGCACGGTGCCGTTGAAGTTACGCTGGCGCGCCAGATGCGCCGCCGCTGCCAGCAACATGGCGGTGTGGCCATCGTGGCCGCAGGCGTGCATGCGGCCTGCGTGTTGCGAGCGGTGGGCAAACTGGTTGCGCTCATGGATCGGCAACGCATCCATATCGGCGCGCAAGCCAATCGCCTTGGTGCCGGTGCCGTTGCACAGACGACCCACCACGCCAGTCTTGCCCAGGCCACGCGTTACTTCGATACCCCAGCTCTGCAATTTTTCTGCCACCAGATCGCTGGTGCGAAATTCGTTGAAGCTCAATTCCGGGTGGGCGTGGATGTCGCGCCGCACCGCAGTGATTTCCGGCAACAGTGGGGTGAGATCAACGGGAAGTTTCATCACTCAGGCTCCGCGAATTTTTTTCAACGTGGCGGTGGTCGAGCGTTCATGCTCGAAAGGGATGGAGAAGACCTGCCCGCCCCAGCTGCGCACTTCGCGGGCGCCGACGATTTGATCCACGGCCCAGTCGCCGCCTTTGACCAGCACCTCGGGTTTGGCTTGCAGGATCGCCTCCAGTGGCGTGTCTTCGGTAAACACCGTCACCAGGCCAACGCATTCGAGCGCTGCCATCACAGCGGCGCGATCGGCTTCGGCATTGATCGGGCGATCATCGCCTTTACCCAGCCGCTTTACCGAAGCATCGCTGTTCAAGCAGACCAGCAAACTCGCCCCGAGCGCGCGCGCCTGCGCCAGATAAGTGACATGGCCGCGATGCAGAATGTCGAACACGCCATTAGTGAACACCAGCGGGCGCGGCAGGGTAGCGGCGCGTGCCGCCAAGTGTTCGCGGGGACAGATTTTCTGTTCAAAAGCAGGAGGGTTCATCGTGCGTATTCCAGAGTTGATGTCCAGAGTTGATGGACAGATTGTACAAGTTGCAGCGGCTGATATGATGTTTCGATGAATCAGGACGCCCCTGCCCCGCCAAAAAGCGCCGCGCCACCGAGTCTGGCGCAGACCGCCTTCGATCGCTATTCCTTTCTGGCGATCGAAGTGCGCGTTTTTCTGGCGTTGTTGCTGTGTCTGCTGGTGGGGTGGCTGGTGTATCGCACCTTTCTCGCCACCAATCTCGACAGCGAGCGGCGCATCGCCAACGCGCGTCTGAATTTCTATGCCCAGAGTATCGAAGCGACAATGACGCGGCACGAAGCGATGCCGTGGCTGCTGGCACTGGAGAAACAACTGTCCGAGCTGCTCCTGCATCCCCAGGATCCGGCCCGGGTCGCTGAGGTCAATCAATATCTGGAGACGACGCAAAATCTCGCCACACTCAGCGCCGCCTATCTGATGAACGACAAGGGCGACACCCTGGCCGCGAGCAACTGGAATCGCCGCCCCACTTTTGTCGGTCAGAACTACGCCTTCCGTCCCTATTTCCGGCAGGCGCTGAATGGCCAGTTGGGGCGTTTCTATGCGATCGGCAGTACCACCGGGGAGGCCGGTTATTTTCTCGCGGCGCCGGTACGACACCACGGCCGCACGCTGGGCGTGGTCGCCATCAAGGGCAATCTGAATGCGCTCGAAGAAGCCTTTGCGCGCAGCGGCGAAATGATCTTGCTGGCCGATGCCGACGGGGTGGTGTTTCTCTCCTCGGCGGCCGACTGGAAGTATCGTTCGCTCACCCCATTGCCCCCTGCGGTCGTGGAACGTTTGCAGCAAACCCGCCAATACGTCGGCGTCACCATCACGCCGCTGGCCCGAGACAAAAGTGTCGATGCCAAAACCGGCAGCGTCGCGCTGCGCCTGCCGCGCGAGGTCAGCACGGTGGATCGTCTGCTGAATTTGCAGATTCAGACGCATCAGATCGGCAGCCTCGGCTGGCAACTGGTGCTGCTGACCAATCCGGAAAATGCCGTGCGCGGCGCGGTCGGCGCCGGTGTCGCGGCCGGTTTTGCGCTCGCCTTTGTGCTGGGGACGCTGGTGTATTTCCGTTTGCGTCGTTTGCGGGCGCAGGATCAGATCGAGGCCGCGCGCGAATTGCAGCGCGTGCATGACGAATTGGAACAACGCATTTTTATCCGCACCGCCGATCTGCTCACCGCCAATACCGCGCTGGAAGAAAAAGTCGGCGCTCTCAAGCAAACCGAAAGCATCCTGCGCGAAACGCGCGACAGTGCCGTGCAGGCCGGCAAGCTGGCGGTGCTGGGCCAGATGGCGGCGGGTATGAGCCATGAGTTGAACCAGCCGCTGGCCGCGTTGAATGTGCTGTCCGACAACGCCATCAATCTGCTCAAGCGCGGCCAGCTCGACGAGACCGGTGAAAACCTGAGCTTGATCAGCCAGCTGACCGAACGCATGGGCCGCATCGTCAAGCAACTCAAATCATTCGCGCGCAAAGGCCCGCTCGAACTCAGCCCGGTGTCGATGGAAGAAGTGATCGACTATGCGCTGCTGATCGTCGAGCCGCGTCGGCGCGAGGTCAATGCGGTGCTTGAGCGGGTGCCGTTGTCCGGCCGGGTGACGGTGCTGGCTGAACCAGTGCGCCTGGAACAGGTGCTGGTGAATCTGCTGCGCAATGCGCTCGATGCGAGTGCTGGATTGCCGACGCCGAAAATAACGATCGCCGTGGCGGCACAGGACGATGAAGTCCGTATCAGCATCCGTGACAGTGGCCCGGGGATCAGCCCTGAAGTCTTGCCGCATTTGTTCGAGCCGTTTTACACCACCAAGGCAACTGGACAAGGGTTGGGTCTGGGCCTGGCAATCTCTCTCACCATCATCCAGGGTTTCGGCGGTAAACTCGAAGCGGATAATCCAGAGGATGGTGGCGCACAGTTCGTGATTACATTGTCAGCGGCATAAACATAAACAGATGAACACGCAAATTTATTTGATCGAAGACGACATCGCCGTGCGACGCGGCTGCGAGCAGGCCCTCGTGCTGGCCGGGATGGCGCTGCGCACCTTTGGCGATGCCGAAAGTGCGCTGGCGGCGTGCACGCCGGTGCTGCCGGCGGTGGTGGTCACCGATGTGCGACTGCCCGGCATCAGCGGCATCGACTTGCTCGAACGCTTGCAGAAAATGGATCGTGATATCCCGGTGATCCTGATGACCGGCCACGGCGATGTGGCGATGGCGGTGCAGGCGATGCGCGCCGGCGCCTACGATTTCATTGAAAAACCGTTTGCCTCGGAGCGGCTGATTGATGGGGTGCGGCGCGGCCTGGACAAGCGTCTGCTGTTGCTGGAAAACCGCCGCTTGCGCGAACAGCTGAGCGAACGCGACGGTGTGCACATCATCGGTCAATCCCGCGCGATGCAGGAAATACGGCGCACGGTGGCGGCACTGGCCGATACCAATGTGGATATTCTGATCAATGGCGAGACCGGTGCGGGCAAGGAAGTCATCGCACGCGCGCTGCACCAGTCCAGCGGACGCAAGGGCGAGTTTGTCGCCGTCAATTGCGGCGCGCTGCCGGAAAGTGTGTTCGAGAGTGAAGTGTTCGGTCATGAGCCGGGCGCGTTTACCGGTGCCGTCAAGCGGCGCATCGGCAAGATCGAATTTGCCAACGAGGGCACGCTCTTTCTCGATGAAATCGAGTCGATGCCGCTCAATCTGCAAGTCAAGCTGCTGCGCGTATTGCAGGAGCGCACGCTCGAACGCCTGGGCAGCAACGAACGGATTCCCGTCAATTGCCGCGTGCTGGCGGCGACCAAGGCCGACCTGAAACAACTGTCGGATCAAGGCCAATTCCGTGCTGACTTGTATTTCCGTTTGAACGTGGTGCAGATCGACCTGCCGCCCCTGCGTGCACGGCTGGAAGATGTGCCGCTGTTGATGCTCAATCTGCTCACTCAGGCCGCGCAGCGCTACAACAAGCCGGTACCTGAATGGACCCTCGCCGACATGTTGCGCTGGCAACAGTACAACTGGCCGGGCAATGTGCGCGAACTGAAAAATGTCGCCGACCGTTTTTGTCTCGGCCTGCCGGATGGCTTGCCGACGGAGGCGCCCACCGATACCTCGCTGTCGGGACGGCTGGATGCGATCGAAGCGGGCTTGATCCGCGACGCCTTGCGCAGCGCCGAAGGCAACGTCGCGCGCACCGCCGAGCTGCTGCAATTGCCGAAAAAAACCCTGTACGACAAACTCAGCCGCTACGGCTTGCAGCCCGATCATTTCCGTTCCGCCAGCCCGACCCCCCCAGCGTCTTCCTGACCGACGCATGCGGATTTCCGCATCAATTTATTCGGTTTTTCCAGAAACCCGCAATTTCCCTCCCGGCGTGCTGCAAACGCACAAAATAAACCCCTTATCTATCAATGCCATGCGTCGATAAGCGGAGATGCGCTGCGCTGGCATGAGGTCTGCTATTTGTTTAACCAGAATCGCCGTACCCACGTGGCCTGACAAATGCGACGCCCCTGCGGGGAAGGTGCAGGAACGCGGGCGGGTGACTAACCAAGTATGGAGACAGCAATGATCAATCAACGTATTACCGTCGCTCGTCGTTTTGTGTTGTTCAGCCTGTTGGCGGCGGTCTGCCTGATGGCCGCCCCGGCCGCCCAGGCGCAGCAGAAATTCGTCAACATCCTGACCGGTGGCCAAAGCGGAATTTACTACCCGCTGGGTATGGCGCTGAGCCAGATCTACGGCAAAGTGTTGCCCGATGCCAAGGTCAGTGTGCAAGTGACCAAGGCTTCTGCCGAAAACCTGAACTTCCTGCAATCGGGCAAGGGCGAGATTGCCTTTGCGCTAGGCGATACCGTCGCCGATGCCTGGAACGGGGTGGAAGACGCCGGCTTCAAGGCACCGCTGAAAAAGCTGCGCGCCGTGGCGGGTTTGTACTCCAACTACATCCAGATTGTCGCCAATGCCGACGCCGGCATTAAAACGATTACCGACCTGAAGGGCAAACGGATCTCCGTCGGCGCGCCAAAGTCGGGCACCGAGTTGAATGTGCGCGAGATTCTGAAAGCCGCTGGCATGTCCTACAGCGACTTTGCCAAAGTCGAATACCTCGGTTTTGGCGAATCAGTCGAGCTGATGAAAAACCATCAGATTGATGCGACGTTGCAATCGGTGGGCCTGGGNGCCGCTTCGATCAAGGATCTGGTGGACAAGGGCGGNGTCGTGATGGTGGCGGTGCCGNCTGCCGTGGTGGCAAAAATGGGTGACGCGGTNTATAAGGCCGGCGTGATTCCGGCCAACACCTACAACGGTCAAACCGCCGATGTGCCAACCGTGATGGTTCAGAACATTCTGGTGACTCATGAAGGCGTAGGCGATGACGCGGTGTATGCGATGACCAAAGCCATGTTCGACAACCTGGACGCCCTGGTGGCGGCGCACAAGGCCGCTGCCAAGATCAGCAAGGCNAGTGCTGCCAAAGGGTTGCCGATCCCCTTGCATGCGGGTGCCGAGCGCTACTACAAAGAGGCGGGCTTGCTGAAATAAGCGGGTGTCGTGTGAGCTGGCTGGCCGCCTTGTGTCTGGTTGCCGGGAGTCACCAGGCGGTGATCCCGGGCGAGCGCTTCACGCTGCGCTGGCAACACTCGATCGAAAAAATACTCTGGGATGAAGACTATCGCATCGCTGGAGAGTGGGTTTACCTAGAGAGAACCCGCGTGCGTGGATCCGGCGCGGGGATGGAGCCCCCCGAGGGCGCCATCTATAAGGATGGGGTGTGGAGCTACAAACCCGCCGAGCAGTGGTTTCGTGAATTGCGCTGGTCGCGTTCGACCTACACGCGTGATTATGATCTCTGCCTGGAGGGCAAGGAATGCCACCCCCTGTCCGATTGGATCCCCATCGAGGCGGGCCCGGTGACAGAAGCCAGGCCGTGTCAGATGGAGCAACAATAATTCAGTCAGTCGCAAAGTTCAGTCGCAAAGTTTTGTCCGCAGTGCCCCGGGGACACACATCTCCCCGCCTCCTGCCCGGGGTGCTGCGGAATATTTTTTTGTCAGCCCGCCGCGACCGGCTTCAATTCCTTCCGATAGCGATTCAACTCCTGCACGTTTTCAAAACTACGCTCGAACAGCAGCGATAGATTGTGCAGAATGCGCTCGACCACCTTGTTTTCCCACACCGCATCGAACTTGATCTGCTGATCGAGCCAGTGTTCCAGCCAGCCCGGATTGGGTGTGCGGCTTTGCACGGTGTCGTTGGGGAACAGTCCCTGATTGACGTGCAGATTGGTCGGATGCAGCGCCTGTTGCGTGCGCCGGGCCGAGGCCATCAGCACACCGATCTTGGCAAACGCACTGCGTGCCGCATCGCCGATTTCATGCAGATATTTTTTCATGTAGCGCAGGTAGGCGCCGCCGTGGCGCGCCTCGTCCTGCGAAATGGTGCGGTAAATGTGCTTGATCACCGGCTCGCTATGCCAGTCTGACGCGCAACGGTACCAGTGATTCAAACGAATCTCGCCGCAGAAATGCAGCATCAACGTTTCCAGGCGCGGCGCGGGGTCGAACTCGAAACGGATCGCCTGCAATTCCTCATGTGTCGGCACCAGCTCGGGCCGGAAACGGCGCAGATATTCCATCAGCACCAGCGCGTGTTTCTGCTCCTCGAAAAACCAGACCGACATGAAGGCGCAGAAGTCGCTGTCATGCTGGTTGTCGCGCAAAAACATTTCAGTGGCCGGCAGCGCCGCCCACTCGGTAATCGCATTCATCTTGATCGTTTGCGCCTGCTCGTCAGTCAGCAGGGCCGGATCGAAACGATCCCACGGAATATCGGTTTCCATATTCCAGCGGACGGCTTCGAGGGATCTGAATAATTCGGGATACAACATGGGACACCCTTTTAAAATTGAGCGGGCGAAGTGTAGCAGGGTGGGATGACAGATTTGCGACAGGGGGGACGGGAAGGCAACCGCTAACGCAGAGGGTGCAGAGACGCAGAGAACGCGGAGAAAGACAAAACAAATAAGCCAAGCGAAACAACCAAGCGCAACCCGGATTTATTCGGCGTTCCTGTTCTATTGAGATTTCCGTAAATGATGACAATATTCAAATCGGAGTTCGTCATTCCCGCGCTAACCAGCGACTTCGCGCGGCAGTATGCGCCTAGTCGATTGGCTACGCAGAGCGCGGCGGGAATCCATTGAAGCGGTTGATTAACATGGATTCCCGCCTGCGCGGGAATGACGAGCTTCGTTGTTAAGCCTGTCGCGAATTATGAAAACATCAATAATCCGCGCTTCCTTAGCGACGGCGCAGATAGAACACCAACACACCCTCTTTTTCGCCACTCTCCAGCAAGGCATTTCCAGTCTGCCGTGCAAACGCGGCAAAGTCGCTGACGGCGCTGGCGTCGGTAGCTGAAACCTTGAGCACCTGTCCGCTTGCCATTTCGGCCAATGCTTTTTTGGTGCGCAGGATCGGTAGCGGGCACTTCAGGCCGCAGGCGTCGATTTCCTTGTCAAAGCCGATCTCTTGCATCGTCATGCTCGTTTCAAAATCGTTTCAGGATGATGCTGGCATTGGTGCCGCCAAAACCAAAACTGTTTGACATCACTTGTTTCAGATCGGCCGGCGCGGCAGCGGCGACGAGCGGCAGGTGGGCGGAGACTTCGTCGGGGCAGTTCAGATTTTGATTCCCTGCGATAAAGCCGGACTGCATCATGAGGATGGAGTAAATCACTTCGTGTGCACCGGCGGCGGCAATCGCATGGCCGGTCAAACCCTTGGTGGATGACACCGGCGGGATGTGAGCTCCAAACACCGCAGCAATCGCTTCCGCCTCAACGGCATCGCCCTGCGGGGTCGAGGTGGCGTGGGCATTGATGTAGTCAATCGGGGTGGCGATCTTGTTGAGGGCGAGCCGCATGGCGCGGATGGCGCCCTCTTTTTGCAACGCGACCATGCCCGCGCCAGCGGAGCAGGCGCCATATCCGACGATCTCGGCATGAATGGTGGCGCCGCGCGCCTGCGCCGATTCCAGCGTTTCGAGCACGACTACACCCGCACCACCGGCAATCACAAACCCGTCGCGCGTCTGATCGAAGGGGCGCGATGCCTCATGCGGACGATCGTTGAATCCGCCGGAAAGCGCGCCCATGGCATCGAACATGCAAGTCGATGTCCACGCCACTTCCTCCGAGGCCCCGGCAAAGGCACAGTCCAGCTTGCCCATGGCGATCAACTCCGCGGCGTGACCGATGCAATGCGTGCCGGTAGCGCACGCGGAAGTCAGTCCATAAGAGACACCCTTGATACCATGGATGCTGGCCAGATTGGCCGACACCGTGTTGCCCATCACACGCGGCACCACATACGGCGGAATCTTGCGTGCGCCGCGCTCCTCGAGTATTTGCGTAGCCAGCACATGTTCGTAAGGGGAACCCACCCCGGAACCGATGATGAGGCCGGTCGTCTCATGCTGAATCTGCGCCTGACTCAACTTCGCATCATCAATCGCCCTCTGCATGGCATGCCAGGCATACCGCGCTGCATCGCCCATGAAACGATCCAGCTTGCGCGGGATGGGCTCCAGCCCCGTCAGATCGGGAATGCCGGCGACCTGGCTGGACAGTCCTATCTTGGCATATTCGGGAATAAAGGAAATGCCGCTACGGCCTTGCCGCAAGGCCGCTTCCACCGTGACGCGATCATTGCCGATGGGCGACACCAAGCCATAGCCCGTGACCACTACACGACGCATTGAATGAGATTCCCGAAAATCAAAGTTGGTGGCATGAAATTAAATTATCCAAACGCTGTTGCGAACTTAAGGAAACGCAGATTTGTTGCCTGAACGTCATTCCCGCTAACCAGCGACTTGGCGCAGGTTGTAATGCGCCTAGTCGATTGGCTATGCAGAGCAACGCGGGAATGACGTTTTCCGAATTAGTCCGTGTTTCCCTAATATCCGGAATCCCCCCTTCTCCCGCCTACGGGAGAAGGGGGCTTGACAGGTAAATTCGCAATAACACTTCACGGCTGCGCAAACAGAATCGAAGTATTGATCCCGCCAAACGCAAAATTGTTGTTCATGAAAATCCGCGTCGGCATGGTGCGCCCGGTGCCCATGATGTAGTCGAGGTCGGCACAGTCGGGCGCCACGTTGTGCAGATTGGCGGTAGGTGCGATCCAGCCGTCGTGCATCATTTCAATCCCGAGCCAGGCTTCCAGTGCGCCGCACGCACCGAGCGTATGGCCGAAATAACTTTTCAATGAGGTGATGGGCACCGCGCGGCCGAACGTCGCGCGCGTGGCATGCGTTTCCGCCGCATCGCCGCGATCGGTGGAAGTGCCGTGCGCGTTGACCCAATCGACCTGTGTGGCAGAAATCTGCGCATCGTCGAGCGCGAGTTGCATCGCCACCGCCATCGTCTCTGCTTCCGGTTGCGTGATGTGGGCGCCGTCGGAGTTAGTGCCAAAACCGAGCACCTCCGCGTATATGGTGGCCCCACGCGCCAGGGCGTGTTCGCGCTCTTCCAGAATCAGGGTGCAAGCGCCTTCGCCGATCACCAGACCGTCACGATCGCGATCGAACGGGCGCGGGGTGGCGTGCGGTGTATCGTTCTTTGAGCTGGTGGCAAACAAGGTGTCGAACACGGCGACGCCCGGTGCCGAAAACTCTTCGGCCCCACCGGCAATCATCACCGTCTGCGCACCGGAACGGATGCTTTCAAACGCATAACCGATGCCCTGGCTGCCGGACGTGCAGGCGCTGGACGTCGGGATCACACGGCCACGCAAACCAAAAAACAAACCGACGTTGACGGCGCAGGTGTGGCCCATCATCTGCACATAGCTGGTCGAGGTCACGCCCTGCATCGAGCCCGTTTCCAGCATGCGGCCGAACACGCGCACCGGTTCGACACTGCCAGCGGACGAACCGTAGGCGATACCTGCGCGCCCTTCTTTCAACCACGGATCATCCAACAGTCCGGCTTGCTGCAACGCCATCTCGGTGGCGCGCACGGCGAGCAACGAGACGCGCCCCATGCCACGCACCATCTTGCGCGGATAGTGTTCGGGAATCTGAAAATCTTCGATCGGCGCACCGAGCCGGGTGTTCAGATCGGCGTAGTAGTCGAGTGAGGGCATGCGCTGAATCGCAGTGCGCCCGGCTTGCAGGGCGGCGCGTATCGTCGGCCAGTCGTCGCCGAGCGCACTGATGCCGCCCATGCCGGTGACGACAACACGTTTGCGCTCACCCGCATTCATGCCAACCCCCCATTCACCCCAATCACCTGGCGCGTAACATAGGCCGCGCTGTCGGAACACAGGAAACGCACGACCGCAGCCACTTCATCGACCTGGCCGACACGTTGCATCGGAATCATTTTCAACGCCTCATCCATGGGCACATCCGCCGTCATGTCGGTGTAGATCAAGCCCGGCGCCACGCAATTGACGGTGATGTTGCGGCTCGCCAATTCCAAAGCCAGCGCCTTGGTGGCACCGATCACACCGGCCTTGGCGGCGCTGTAGTTCACCTGACCGCGATTGCCGATCACACCGGACACCGAAGCCAGCGTGACGATGCGGCCGCCCTTGCGCGCACGCACCATCGGCATCACCAACGGGTGCACGACATTGTAGAAACCGTCCAGGCTGGTGGTGATGACTTGATCCCATTCCTCATCCGTCATCGCGGGGAAGGCATTGTCGCGGGCAATGCCGGCATTGCATACGATGCCGTAGTAAGCGCCGTGTTGTTCAACATCGGCGGCGAGAATGCGCGCTGCTTCGGCACGATCGCACACATCGAACTGCAGCAGCGTGGCGCTGCCGCCCTGGGCCAGAATATTTTCCACCACAGTCTCGGCGGCGCTGCGTTCACTGCGGCAATGTACGGTGACAGCAAAACCCTCCGCCGCCAATTGCAGCGCAATCGCCTTGCCGATACCGCGGCTGGAACCGGTCACCAAAATTCGTCTTGTCGTTGTCGTTGCCGTCATTTCAATTCGCCTGTTGTTTGATTGTTTTAGCTTTCTTGATCTGCTCTGCAGGAGGCTCATATACGTTAATGGTGGCCTCCGCCAGCACGGCCTCTTGTTGCAGGATCTTGCAAGCGAACGAACCCAGACCCGAATCGTCGCGATAAATCACTTCCGTCTGCACCCGCAGCACGGCCCGCGCCGGGAAGGTGTTCACTGAGGCGGTAAATTTGCGCGTGCCCAGCAAATAACCCGCTTCCGGTGGCGCGCGGCCCTCCATGCGCGCCAGCAAACCGATATACGCAGCCGCACCCTGCGCCATCAGTTCGATGCCGATCCAGCTCGGCATTGCCCCCCAAGGCTCGGTGCCTTCCTCGCCAAAGATGCCATCTTCAGCGACCACGGCTTCCACCTCCATCTGTGGCGGCGCGAAGCGCAATACCCTGGACAACAGGGCTAACTGCCCACGATGCGGCAACAAGGTTTGAATATCCGGGAAATCGACAATCATGTTTTCTGTCCCAATACGAGGCTGACATTGTTGCCGCCAAAAGCGAAGGAATTGCTCATCATCAAATTTTTTTCAGTGGCGTTCAGCGTCCGCCCCAGCGGCACCAGATCCAGCGCAGGCAAGCCGGGATCGGCCTGACCATCCCACACATGCGGCGGAAGCCAACGGCCACTATTGTACCCAGACAGGGTCAGCCAACAGAACGCCGCTTCGGTCGCACCGGCCGCGCCCAGCGTATGCCCGGTCAGCGGTTTGGTGGAGCTGCACGCAACCCCATCGGGAAACACGCGCGCCACCACGGTGCTTTCCATCGCATCGTTCTTGATCGTCGCAGTGCCATGCAAATTCAGGTAGCCGATATCTGCAGCGGTTGCCTGCGCATCCACCAATGCCGCGCGAATCGCCAGTTCCGCGCCGATGCCCTCCGGGTCAGGGCTGGACATATGATGCGCATCGGAAGATTCACCTACGCCCAGCAGCGCCACGCCTTCCGGCTCCGCAGTCATGAGAAACAGTGCTGCGCCTTCACCGATATTGATGCCATTGCGATGAACGCTCATCGGGTTGGTCAGTTGCGCACTGGTGGATTCAAGCGCGGTAAAACCGGTCACCGTCAAACTGCACAGAGAGTCCACACCACCGACCAGCACCGCATCGCACAGCCCGCTGCGCACCAAACGCCGTGCCGCTGCAAACGCCTTGGCGCTCGATGTGCAGGCGGTAGAGATCACATAACTGGGGCCACCCACGCCGCACAGCGCCGACAGAAAAGCCGCCGGCGCACCCAACTCCTGTTCGGTATAGGCATAGGATGCGGGCAAGGTGTGGTGTTGCAACCAGTGCGCGAGCGCCCCCTCCCCTTCGGCAATCCCTGAGGTGCTGGTCCCCAGCACCACGCCAATGTGCGCGGCGCCATAACGTTGTTTGGCCGCTTCGATGGCGTCGCTGATTTCCTGCGCGGCGAGCCACAGCAAACGGTTGTTGCGCGTATCGCAGCCCGGCAGGCGTGCGGGCCACTGCGGCGGCAAGGCAGGCACCTCAGCGCGAGCGCGTCCCACGCGCGCCGGGCGGTCATGCAGCCAGCCCGGCTCCAGCACCAGGCCGCTGGACTCACCCGCGAACAGGCGCGCCGCTACCTCGGCTTTGCCATACCCGAGCGCATTGACCAATCCGAGCGCATTCAAATAAACCGGCGTGTTTTTCATCATCATTCTTCAAGTGCCGTCGCCAGCACATTGAGCGACGCAGGAAACCATTGCAGTCGATAACTCTCGGGGCGATCCAGATACTTAACCTCCAATAGTACCGTCGCGTCACAACGCAGAATACGCCGCGCCGCACTGGCATCCAGCGTCAGGCAACCGGTCAACCCGGCGCGCAGTTTATGCTCTGGCCACAGCGCCAATTGCGCCAACGCCAGCAAAGCGCGTGGTTCAAAACCGGGCGGCAGGGGCGTCGCCGATTGCACCGTCACCCCCTGCGCATCCTGACGCAGACTGAATAGCGTTTGACCAGTCGGTGTCAGTGTCACCATGGTCGTGGCCGTGGCATCGCTCTCCAGTACCGACAACAGGGTATGCGCCTGCGCCTTCCAGTCGATCTGTACTTGCTGGGTCAACGCTAGCGTAGGCGCCTGCGCGGGCGGCAGCAAACAATAATGCGCCTGGGCGTTGGAACCTGCCATGGCGATGCAACTTTCATCTGACTGACAACCGGTCAATAGCCACACACCAAACAGCAGAAAAAAAGCCGCCCCAATGGCTGATTTATGAACCATCACGCAACGCCCCCCGCTCCCTGTTCCCGCTCCCAGGCCAGCGTAGTCGGCGCCAGCAACAGCGCCAGCACAATCCCCGCCGTCAGCACCAGACCGAACTGACGCAACACCGGCATGCTCGATAGCGCCAGCAAACCGAATGACAACAGCGTGGTGGCGGAGGACAGCAGCACACCCAGAAAATTGGCGCCGCCGTAGGCATGGCCTGCTGCCTCATTCCGGCGCGCGAGACGGGCGCCTTCGAGCAGGAAGATCGAATAATTGACACCGACCCCTAGCACCAGAAACAGCGCCAGCACCGAAAACAATGTCAACGGTAAATGCAGATATCCCAGTACCGCAGGCGCGGTCAGCAAGGCCACTGCGGTCGGCAGCAATACACGCACACTGCCCGCCCAGCCGTACCGCCAGGCCAGCACCAGCGTCAGCGCGATGCCCATCAAGCCCAGGCCGACCATGCCTGCCTGACGATAGAACGCAAACAGGCGCGATACGCCAGCGGTTTTATCCACCCACTGCACCCCCGGCATGCGCAGCGTGGACAGGGTTTCCAGCGCCTGCGGCTGAATGTCCTGCGGCATCACGATCGAGGCATAACCCTGTGGCGTCTGGCCGATCCACAGATGCCGCAACGGTGTGGACAAGGGTGCCGCCAGCCAGTCGGATAATTGCAACGGCGTCTGCGGCTGTTGCAATGCGTGTTGCAAACGCGGTGCAATGGTTGAAGAAAATCCGTTCTGACGCAGCAACGCCGATAATTTTTCTGCATCGTCGATACCGGCCTGCGCGAACAATTGCCGGTTTTCCTGCTGACGCTTGAGCGAGGGCACAAACGCCGACAGGGCCTGCACGCTAGCGATCTGATTCTTTTGCACCAACGGGTCGAGTGCTGCACGCAACGCTTCTTCCCGTTCCAGCAACGCCTGTTCGGAATCCGCTTCGACCAGGAAGAAACGGGTCTCGGCCTCTCGCCCTACCAGCGTGCGTAGCGATTGTTCCTGCGCCACCAGCACAGGTGAACGTGTGCTGAGCTGACGCACATCATCGTCTGCCTGCAACATCCACCAGCCGGGCACGGCCAGCAACAGTAACGCTGCCCAGAGCAGCACAGCGCGGCGCGGTGTCACCACTCGTTGCAAGCCACTCAACAAACGCTGACAGGCAGCAATGGCGTGCGTCGCACGACCACTGTTCTGCCAAAGTCCGGCCGGCAGCCAGAAACGCACGACCAGAAATGCGGCAATCAAACCACTCGAAGCAAACAACGCAATCTGGTTCAGCGCCGGGAATGGTGTGAGAAACAAAACGAAATAACCGAGCACGCTGGTCGCCAGCGCAATCGTCAAGCCCGGCCAGAGCGGCCGCAAGACGTCGCGCGTTTTCCAGCCCTGCGCACTGCATGTACCCGCATGAATGCTGCACACCTGAATCGCGTAATCCACCGCCTCGCCAATCAGACTGGCACCAAACACCAGCGTCAGCAAATGCAACGAGCCGAACCAGGTCACCGTCACCAGCAATGCCACCCCCAGCCCCACGGCGACCGACACACTGGTCAGCAGCATGGGCAGCGGCGAACGAAACGCCAGCAACAGCAGCAACACAATGCCGACCATCGAAACGGTACCGATCAACTCGACATCCTGCTGTGCACTAGCGCGCGCTGCCTGCGCATAAAACAAACCGCCGGTGCGCAGTACTTGCACCTGCGGCGTGTGTTGCTTGATGTCCTGCTCGGCCTGCGTGACCGCTGCCAGCACCTGCTCCTGCACCGCTTCGGTAAACGCACTGCCCTGCAATTCGGCCATCACCAGCACCCAGGTCTGCGCGCCCTCCTGCACTTGCAACACGCCCTCTTGCAAAGTCAAACGCGAATTCTGCCAAGGCAATGCCGCCAGAGCGCGACCGAAATAATCGAAGGGATCTTCTTCCAGCGACAGGCCGATGCCCGTACCGGAGAACAATGCGAGCCGTTGTTGCAAACGCTGTTCCAGCGCATGCGCGGGATCGCGCTGCAGATCGTTGCGGTCAGCGTCGCTCAACAGGCTGAAACGCGCGTTCAGGAAGGGGGCGCGCAATTGCGCCGGCTGGAGCGTTGGCACATCCACCCGCACTGATTTGAATACCGCTGGCTGCGCCAGGGCAGTACCGAATTGCCGCGCCGCCTGCACCGCATCGGCACGCTGCGGTGCACCGACCAGAAACAGCACGCGATCACCAACCGCCTGCGTCAAATGCGCTACTGCCTGCTCCGCCACCGGATTCGCTTCGGTGGCGGGCAACAGACGCAGCAGATTGGTTTCCAGCGGAATGCCATGAGAAAACTGTCGCCACGCCAGCGCAGCGAGGAGCAGGACAATAGCGAACGAGAGGAAAAGAGCGCGGCGCGACACGATCAGGTGATGGCTCAGGGTTTAGTTGCAAACAATTGCAACTCTTGCGCATTCAACGGCAGCGGTTGCACCTCGGGCTGAAATGCGAGCGTCATGACATCTCCGCCCGCCTCAGTCACTTGCACACGCACAATACGCGCCGCAGATCCCGTGACCGCCACGCCGGAAAGAAAGTCGGATAGTGGCGCGGCCTTGGGCGACAACTTGAGTGACCATTGCTCCAGCCGGCCTTGCATGTCCGTGTGAAACAGCGGATCGAGCACCGTAGTCTGGCCACTCCACAAGGCATTCAAAATGCGGCCTACCTCATACATGCCCTGCGCCTCGCGCCCGCTCTGGCGGCGCACACGGCCATCGGCGGCGATTTCGATCACACCGCTGGACTGCAATAAATAGGTGATGCGAATCGGCTGCTGAATTTCCCAGACGATGCCGTGCTCCTTCGAGAACACAAACCGCCCCTGACTGATGATCGGACGCTTGAGCACCGCAATGTTTTTTGTCTGGGTAAAACTCGCACGCACTACCGACGATTCGCGGAGTTGCTTCGCCACTTGATCGGCCAGTGCGGCGTCATGCGCGTGCGCGAATGGAGCCAGCAACATCGTCAACAGGAAAGCAAAAGTCAATACCGCCAAGACGCCAAGAGCGCCAAGAAAAGAAAAAGATTTTTTGTTTTCTTGGCGCCTTGGCGGTGAGCGTCTTTGTTTTTGACCTTCTCCGTGCGCCCCGTCCCACAAGGGGATTCCGACTTGCTGGCCGCTAAAGCGGCTGCAAGATCGTATATGTGCTCCGTGGTGATTCATTTCTTTTATCGTTTTCATGCTTTGCGCCATTGTTCAATTTTTTCCCACAACACCGGCGGCGAGACGAATTGCATTTCGCGGCTGGTGATCTCGACCGCCACTTGCATCGTGTGCCCCACGGTCATACGTGCGCCACTCTCAGCATCGATAATTTTGTAGTCGATGCGCATGCGATGCTCATATTCGCTCAAGCGGGCGTGCACCTGAATGCGCTGGCCATAGCTGGCGGCTTTGACGTATTTGAGGCGCGCTTCCACCACTGGCCAGAAATAACCCGAGGCCTGCATTTGCGGATAGTCGTAATCGAATGCGCGCAACAAGGCGCAGCGCGCCACTTCAAAATATTTGAGGTAGTGGCCGTGCCAGGCCACTGCCATCGGATCGGTATCGTGAAACGGGATCTCCAGCTCGACTTCGGCGCTGGGCCAACTCTTGTTCATGTGGATGATCTTATCAAGGATGCCGTCATTCCCGCGCAGGCGGGAATCCATTGTTAACGTTCCACATGGATTCCCGCCGCGCTGTGCGTAGCCAATCGACTAGGCGCATTAAGCCGCGCCAAATCGCTGGTTAGCGCGGGAATGACGAACGCTGATTTTTGCGTTATCAACTATTTATCAAATGGGTGTATGCCATCAGCCGGGTGCAGGCAGGTGCCGTGCGCGGATCGCGGCCATCATGGCGCGCAATTCGTGTTCCAGCGGACGGTCTTCATCGACAAACGGCGAGAGCGTATTGATCGTGCTGCGGAAGTGATCCAGTACCGGACCGAAGCTGGCATCCTGCACCGCTTGTTCGCGCAAGCGCAGAGCCACCGCTTGATTGACGGCCAGACAATGCGCAGCAGCGACTTGCTCGACCAGTTCCAGCACCCGCAAACAATCGCGCGCAGCTATCGTGCCCATGCTGACCTTGTCTTGATTGTGGCACTCGGTCGAACGCGAGAACACACTGGCGGGCATCGTCAATTTCAGCGCCTCGGCCGTCCAGGCCGAAACACCGATTTGCACGGCCTTGAAGCCGTGGTTGATCGGCGCGCGCGCGCCCTGGGTGCCGGACAGGTTTTGTGGCAAGCCAGCGTTGTAGCGCGTGTCCACCAGCAAGGCCATTTGGCGATCCATCAGGTCGGCCAGGTTGGCCACCGCCACTTTCATTGCATCCATCGCAAACGCGATATGGCCACCATAAAAATGGCCGCCGTGCATCACGCGCCCGGTGTCGGGGTCGATCAGCGGATTGTCGTTGGCGCTGTTCAATTCGTTTTCGATATCGCGCCGCAACCACGGCAAGGCATCGCGTAGCACACCGATGACATGCGGCGCGCAACGGATCGAGTAACGATCTTGCAAGCGTGCCGGGTCTTGATCGTGCGTCATGTGTTCGAGATCGGCACGCATCCATCCAGCGCATTCGTTCTGCCCTACGTGTGGTTTGGCTTCAAACAGGCGCGCATCGAAGTGATGCGGATTGCCGTGCAAGGCCCAGGACGACAGCGCAGTCAGCCGCGTCGCCAACCGGCTCAGATAATCGGCACGGGCAAAGGCGAGGCAGGCCAGCCCAGTCATGACCGCCGTGCCATTCATGATCGCCAACCCTTCCTTGGGCGCCAGTTGCAGAGGCGTCAGGTTCAATTGCTCCAGCACCGTCCGCGTGTTCCTGGTTTCACCACGATAGACCACGTCGCGCTCACCGATCAGTGCGGCGGCGAGATAGGACAGTGGCGTGAGATCACCACTGGCACCGACTGACCCTTCGGAAGGAATCAGCGGCAGGATGCGTTGATTGGCGTAGAACGCAATCCGTTCGAGCAGCACGCTGCGCACACCGGAAAATCCGATCGACAGCGAAGTCAGCCGCGCCACCATCACTGCCAGCGTGGCTTCCTGATCGAGATATTCACCCAAACCACAGCCGTGGTAGCGCGTCAGATGCAGCGGCAATTCCGCCACCAGTTCCGGAGGAATTTCCACCGTGCAGGAATCGCCATAACCCGTCGTCACACCATAGATGTGCGAAGTTTCTTCCAGCATTTTTTCCAGATGACGGGCACCGGCGTCGATGCGCGCGCGGAAGGCCGGGTCGTGGGACAGCGCCAGCTGGGCGCGCCCTTCGGCGACCGCCAGCACATCTTCGATATGCAAGGGGCGTGCGCCGATGTGAATCGTCTGCGCGGCATCCTGTTGCTGAGGGTGGGTTTTGTTCATGTCGTCTTCCCGGTCTGCTGCCAAAAATCAAAAAAGTTGAACCACTGCAAGGGCGCCTTGCAGCAGTAATATTCCAGGCGCTGCGCGTAGCGCGCCACCCATTGTTCCAATTGCTGCTGCCGCTGAGCGCGCTGCAGCACGATCTGCTCGGCGAACGGTTCGAGGTAGATCCGGTAACGCGTCTCTTCGCGCAGACAGAAAAACAGATAGACCGGACATTCCATCAAACTGGCGAGCACAAACGGCCCCATCGGAAATTCCGCTGGCGCGCCGAGAAACGGCGCCGTCACGACGCGGCCATTTTGCGCCGGGGGCGTGCGATCGGCAACGATCACCACCAGCTCACCCTGCTCGACACGCTCCTTGAGCAGCACCGCCGTATCGGCGCCCATGCTCGACACGGCCACCAGATTCAAACGAAAGTCGGGATTGGCGGCCGCCATGACCGCCGCGTAACGTTGCGCATGTTCGGTAAACACGACGGCATTGACGCCACGAAAGCCCCGCAGATTAGCCAGTGCCCGCATCATGTCGAGATTGCCCAGGTGCGCGCTGATCAACACCGCGCCACAACCACTGTCCAGTTGTTTCTCCAGCAGCGCCAGATCGGGAAAATCCACCGGGCGCGGCAGCCGTCCGGTCCAGGCCGACAGGCGATCGAGCGCGAACATCGAAAACATCATCATGTGGCGAAAGCTCGCCCGCCCACCCTGCACGCTGGCGCGCAACGGCTCCGGCAAATGCGGACTGAGGCGGCGCAGATAATCCTGCGAAGCACTGCGGGCTGCCCGCCCGGTCACAAAAAAATACAGCGTCACCGGTACCAGCAGGGCATGCGCCAGATGGTAGCCAAACAGGCGAAAGCAGAAGCAGACAATGCGCAAGCCGAGCAGGCTGCCGCGTTCGGACAGGCGCGACCAGTGCGATTGCCCGGTCTTCATGCGACCGCCCTCAGGTGTTGCGACGGGCCACACACTTTGCGCCACAACAGCCGCGGCAGCCGCAGCACCATGCCGCAGACCAGCCGTGCATGGGTCTTCGAGATACGCAGATTGTCGCGCAGCAGGCTGAAATGGGACACGCCACCCTCGGGGTAAATCACGCGTGTCTCAAGATTCATCACCGGCATTCCTTGCCAATACAGACGTACGGCAATATCGGTATCAAACGACATGCGCGCCTGAATCGCGGTACGTTCAATCAACTGCAACACAGGTGCCAAGGGATAAAAACGGAATCCGCACAGCGAATCACCAATCGCCAGCGACAGGGTTTCCACCCACACCCAGAAATGCGTGATCCAGCGGCCATAGCGCCGTCCAGCCGGGGCGCTGGCATCGTAAATCGGCTGTCCGCAAATCAGTGCTTGCGGATACGCTCGCGCGGCCGCGAGAAAGCGCGGAATGTCAGGCAAGGCATGCTGACCATCAGCGTCCACCTGCAAGGCATGGCTATAGCCTGCCGCGACCGCTTCCCGGAAACCGCGCATCACCGCCGCGCCCTTGCCGCTGTTGTGCGCCAGACGCACTGCCTGCACCTGTGTGAAATCCTGCAACACGTTTTGCAATGCCGCCTGCGTCGCTGCATCGCTACCATCGTCAACGATGATGATGGGCAGCGCATAGGCTTGTAATTGCGCCACCGTGCGATAAATCGTGCTGCCGTGGTTATACAACGGAATCAGGATGCAGGGCGCGAAGGTGGTCATCGTACTCATACCGGCACTCATGCTTCTGCTCCGTGCGCGGCGGCAAACAACACGCGGCCGGACGATACCGTCTGACCCTCGTTGCCACTGCCGCAATAGATGAAATTCAACTGTCCCTGCGCCGCTTGATAATCCAGCGTCAATTGCAAGCGGCAGGGCGGTAACACGGGCGCATTGAACTTGAGGCGTTCGACCGCCTTGAATGCGGGCGGCAAGGCAAAGGTCTCGCGGGCCAGCGCAATCGCCCAGTCGAGTTGTGCAACACCCGGCAGTATCGGATAACCGTCGAAGTGCCCGGCAAAGTGCGGCAGGCTGACGGGGATGTCCAGGTCGATCACGACCCGCTGCGTCTGCGCATCGTGATGACGGTTCAAAATCGGTGGCAGCACTCTCATGCGGAAGCCTCCGTATCGAACAGACGTTCCAGGTGGTGCAAGGGCAATTTGCCGCGTTCATCGACCGGCATCTGCTCGACAAAACGCCAGCGCCGCGGCACCAGCACAGCATCAATCGCCTCATGGGCAAACTGCCGCAACTGCTTGGCGACCAGACCGCGTCCACGCGCCAGCGCCACCTTGCCCTCGCCGCTGGGCACGACGACCGCCGCCAGACACTGACGCGGTTGCTGCAAGACAATCACGGCAGCTTCCCGAATCCAGGCGTGCCGTCGCAATAGTGCTTCGATCTGTTCCAGGCTGGCGCGCTTGCCTTCGATCTTGACCACGCGATCAATCCGCCCGCACAAGCGAAACGATCCGTCGGCGGCAAACTCGACGCGGTCGGCGCTGGTGAAAGGCTGCGTATCGGGCAGAAAGGGAGAAACTATTTCCAGCGTCTGCTGCGCGCTTTGGCGCACGGTCAGACCCGGCAGCGGCGTCCAGCAGGGATAACCCGGCTGGGCCGCATGACGCCAGGCAATCCCGCCGGTCTCGGAACTGCCCTAGACTTCCT
>JGI1358J11329_10000998_pt1 | contig 23967 bp, 10 predicted proteins | sample Subgroupgradi54m_FD_11329 | JGI IMG/M metagenome (IMG submission 11329)
TCGATCATCCGTTTTTCGAGAACTTCAACCGCTTCAGGCAAGAGACCCGGAAGGGACTCAGCCGGGGTCTGGGGATTGAAGGTGGTGAGGCCCGGACCGCGCCCGTCCTGGGGAATGGGGAAAAGATCCGGGGTGAGAGTTTCTGATTTGCCAAGCACGACGGCCCGTTCGATCGCGTTTTCCAGTTCTCGCACATTTCCGGGCCAGACATAATTCATGAGGATTTCCATCGCTTCATCTGAAATGTATTTCACGCTCTTCTTGTTCTCCCCGCAAGCCTCTTTGAGGAAGTGATTCACGAGAACGGGAATGTCTTCCCGTCTTTCGCGCAGAGACGGAAGGAAAATCGAAACGACGTTCAGCCGGTAATAAAGGTCTTCCCGGAAACGGCCCTCGCGGACCTCCTTTTCCAAGTCCTTGTTGGTGGCCGTGATGAGGCGAATATCCACCCGAACGGTCTGGGTCCCGCCGAGCCGTTCGAATTCCCTTTCTTGAATGACGCGAAGCAGTTTCACCTGTGTAGAAAGAGGGAGGTCCCCAATCTCGTCGAGGAAGAGCGTGCCTCCGTGGGCCAGTTCAAAACGGCCCATCTTGGTCGTCATCGCGCCGGTGAATGCGCCCTTTTCGTAACCGAAGAGCTCGCTTTCGAGAAGCGTCTCGGGAAGGGCCGCGCAAGAGAGTTTGATGAAAGGCTTTTCCGCCCGATCGCTGTGATAGTGAATCGCGTGAGCGATGAGCTCCTTCCCTGTTCCGCTTTCACCGCGAAGAAGAACGTTGGCTTTCGTCTTGGATACCAGCTCGATCGTGTCGTAGACATCCTGCATCCGCTTGCTCTCGCCCACGATGTTGGAGGGATGAAACCGCTTCTTGAGCTCGCGCTTGAGCCGGAGATTTTCATCTTCGAGGCGGCTTTTCTCCTTCTCCACCATCTGGTGGATCCGGACCGCCTGCGCGACCATCGAGCTGATGATGGTGAGGAGCCGGATGTCCTCTTCAAAAGAAATGTCCTGCTGGAAGAGCCGGTCCACGCTCAAGGCCCCGATGGTCTTTCCATCCAGTTTGATGGGGACGCAGAGGAAGGAGACGTTCGTTCGCTTGAGGTCGCCGCGCGAACGCGTGCGGTTGAGGAAGAGAGGTTCCTCGCCCACATTTTTCACGATGATGGGTTCGCCCGCGGCCACGACGCGGCCCGTGATGCCCTCGCCCGGTTTGTAACGGCCCCGTTCAATCTCCTGCTCGCTCAAGCCCCGCGCGACTTCGATGCTGATTTCATCGTTGTCTTCATCCAAAAGGCAGAGCGTCCCGCGCTCCATCGCCATTTTTTGGTGGAGGATCTCGAGCACTTGCTCCATCACTCCCTCCAGGTCGAGGGAAGAGTTGGTAGCCTTCGAGATTTCATAAAGCGTGGTGATCTCGAGTAGCTCGCGCTTCAAGACCGGAACGGATTGAGTCTGCTTGGAATTACTTTTCATCGGAATAACCGACCACGGCAATGCCCGCGTGGTCGGCCCCTTGAATGAATTTCTCCAAATCTAGAAAGAGAGTTTTGCCCGCCTCAAAAGCAAGGGCTTTGGCCTTGGCTTCCATCAACCGTTCCAGGGTCCCGAGTCCCACGGCCGGAACATCAAAACGCATATCTTGATTCGGTTTTGCAACCTTCACGATAATCACGTCCCCCTGGCCCAGGGCGCCGCCGCGCCGGATGGTTTCATCGGTCCCCTCAATCGCTTCCAGGGCCAAGACGGCCTTGCGCTTCACCACGACCGTCTGACCGATGTCGAGACCGGCCAAGGTCTTCGCCGTCCGCCAACCAAATTCAATGTCTTCCTGGATTTCACGGGAAGGTTTCTTTTTTCCAAGGACGCCCCGTCCCGGCAGGGACCTTGTCAGAAAACGCGTGGAATCCTGAAGTTCGATGCCGTGGCTTGCGAGATAATCGGCCACGCCGCCCAGGAGGGAATCATCGCGGAAATCGCGCACCTTGAGAAGCACTTTGGCCATCTCGAGATCCGGCTGCAGGTGACCTTGAAAGATCCGGATCTTTTCAATCTTGCCCGCCATCACAGCCTTGGAGACACCTTCGGACTTGAAGAAATCGCGGAGCCGTTTCAACTGGCCGAGCTTTACTTCACGGTAAACATCCGTCAACTTTTCGATCGCCGGGTCGGACTCGCTTGCGATGCCGCAGCAGACCACGCGGTAGCCTTCCTGGCGGGCCTCTTCGGCCACCAAGAAGGGGAAGCGTCCCTTGCCCGCAATCAATCCAAGTGTTTTCATATAACGCGTTACGCGAAACCGAGCGACCGGCGATTACCGGGAGATCCCCCGCTCGGAAACTTTCAGAAATTCGAGCAGGGTTTGGATCGAAGGGGATGAAGGAATCTCTGCCTGGATCTTTGCGGCGGCGTTTTTCACGGAAAGGCCCGAGCGAAAAAGAATTTTATAAGCCTTTTTGAGGAGGGTCTTCTCCTCTTTGGGGATCCCCGCGCGGTCAATGCCCACCGAATTGATTCCATACACCTTCGCGGGATGGCCGTCGGTCATCATATAAGGGGGAACGTCTTGCACAATCTTGGAACAACCGCCGATGATGGCCAGCGTCCCGATCCGGACAAATTGGTGGACGGCGCTCAAACCCCCCACGACCGCCCGGTCTTCGATCAGCACGTGACCCGCCAGCGTTGCCTGGTTAGCGAGGACGGTGTTGTTCTTGATGACGCAATCGTGTGCCACATGGGCGTAGGCCATGATGAGGTTGTCGTCGCCGATGACGGTCTCGGTCCCCTCTTTCGTCCCCGGATTGATCGTGACGTACTCGCGGATCTTGTTTCGGTTTCCGATCCGAAGATAACTGGTCCCGCCGTCATACTTCTTGTCCTGCGTGACGCTCCCAATGACGGCGCCGGTGAAGATTTGACAATCCTCACCCAGAGTGGTGTATCCCTCGATCACCACATGCGGACCAATGATCGTGCGATCCCCAATCTTCACGGTCCCGGCAATGATAGAATATGGACCGACTTCGACTCCCTCGCCCAGTTCGGCGTCGGGGTGAACGATGGCGGTGGGATGGATTCGATCACCCTTCAGATTTTGCATCTTCTCCCTGACCCACAATGGCAAACTTGACCTCGGCTTCGCAGACGAGCTTGTCCTTGACATAGGCGCGGCCCGCGCACTGACCCGTCCGGGCCCGGACCTTGAGCACTTCCACTTCCATTCGAAGCTCATCGCCCGGAACCACCGTCTGACGAAACTTGCAGAAATCCACGCTCATGAAATAAGCCATCTTGCCGCACATCTCAGGGGTGGAAAGCATCACGACTCCTCCCACCTGCGCCATGGCCTCCATGATGAGCACCCCCGGCATCACCGGATGGTCCGGGAAGTGGCCCTGGAAATAGTAGTCGTTCACACTCACGAGCTTGTAGCCCACCGCCCGCTTGCCCGGCTCGAGCTTTTCAATCCGGTCCACGAAAAGAAAAGGATAGCGGTGCGGGATGATCTTCTGGATCTCCTCAATCCCGAGGGTGGACGGAATTCCCGACGGAAACGGATTTTGCTTTGACGGTTTTCCTTTCGATTGCATAGCGATTTTCCTCACGAGTTCCAAGTTGAGGGAGTGGCCGCTCCGCATGGCGACGACGTGCCCTTTTAAAAAGGATCCCTGGAGGAAAAGGTCTCCTAAAAGATCCATTATTTTATGACGACAGGCCTCGTCGTCAAATCGAAGAGAGTTGGCAAGAGGGGCATTCCGTTCAAAAACAAGCGTATTTTCAAAACTGGCACCCTTTCCAAGTCCTTGGGCTAGAATGAGTTGGGCTTCCTGCTTGAGGACGAACGTCCGGGCCGGGGCAATCTCCCGCTCAAAAATTTCGGGAAGGATCCGAAGCGAGAGAAACTGGTCCCGAAGGTCTTCATGACGATAGCTCAGGGTGTAGGAAATCGTGAGATGGGGGGCCGGAAGGACCACCAGGCTTTGATCGCCCTTGTCGACGTAGAGGGGCTCCTTGATTTCGATGAACTGTCTTTCCCGGTCCTGGCGGGTGAGCCCGGTGCGCAGAATCTCCTGAACGAACTCGCGGGCGCTTCCGTCCATCCCGGGAATTTCTTCTCCGTTCACTTCCACGACCGCGTTATCGATCCCGAGTCCGTGAAAAACGGCCATCAAATGTTCGATCGTGCGGACGAGACCTCCCCCCACGACGAGCGCTGTCTGCCGGGCCTCATCCGATCGAACGGAATCCACCGTCGCCCGCACCCGCTTGGACGGGTCAAGGTCCGTTCGAACAAACTGGATCCCTGAGTCCGGATCGGCCGGGCGAAGGATCACCTCCACGGTTTCCCCGGTGTGAAGTCCCGCGCCCCGAAAGGAAATGGGTTCGCGGAGAGTCTGCTGATGAATCATTTTGGCTTTTTGTACTGGCGGTTCAATTCACTCAAGACATCCTGGCTGACGTCGAAACGGGAGCTCCGATAAAGCAGGACCCGGTCGTTGAAGATGAGGTCGAACCCCTTCCGTTCGCCGTAACGCTGGACCACTTCGTCGATGTCTTTGAAAATTTCCTTCACGGTCTTGTTGCGTTGTTCACCGAGCTCCCGGCGAGCCGCCGCGTCAAAATCCTGGAGCTCCCTCACCTTGGCATCAATCGCGTCCTGTTTTTTGGCCCGGGCCTCTTCGCCGAGGAGCGCCTGCTCATCCTTGAGGCGGCGGATATCGTGAACGACCGCATCCCGCTCCTCCTCCTTTTTCTTGGCCGCGGCCTGCAGCTTGGTATCGTTGTCTTTCGTCTTTTGGTAGTCATCAAACACCTTGGCCACATCCACGTAGGCAATTTTCTCCGCTGCGTAGGCACTGCCCGGAATCGCAACGAAGGCAGCCAGCAAAACAGAAATCAATCGAATTTTCTTTGACATTGGATTTTTCTCCTCCTGATGACTAGGTTTGGAAATTAAAAGCCGTGGCTCAAGCTGAACTCGAACCGCCCATTGCGGTTTTTCGAATCCTTGTTGGCGATCGGCAGACCGTAATAGAAAGCCATGGGACCGATGGGCGTCTTCACCTTGATGCCGGGACCCACGCTGACCGCAAAATCTCCGAAGCCCAAACGGTACGCCCTCCGATTCACCTCACCGACATCCACAAAGGCCGCTCCTTTGATGATGTCCAAATAAGGAATCGGAAACGTATATTCAAGGTTGACGACGGCAAGCGTCTTGCCGCCGACTGCGTCCCCGGCCTCAATCGGCCCCACGCGGCGGTAATTGTAACCGCGCACCGAACCCAAGCCGCCCGCATAAAAGCGGTCGAACACCGGAACGGTGCTCGAATTTCCGATATTCTGCGAGGCACCCAGCCGAACGCGAAATTCGATGACGTGCTTCTTGAAAAGGGTCCAGTATTGCGAGTAATTGGTCTGGAGAATGTAATAATCCTCATCCCCGCCCAAGAAGGTCCCCACCAATTCTTCTTCAAAGGAAAGTTGAAGACCCTTGGATGGATTGAAGACGTTGTCGCGCGTGTCCCAGTTTTGGAAGAGACGGGCCCGGCTGAGGAGGGTGGATCCTTCAAAGTCCCGTACGGTCTGCGGTGCATCGCTTGAGAGGTTGTCCAGTTTGACCCTTTCCAGCGTGTAACCGGTCCCCAGCCGAAAAGCATCGGTGAGGGCCTTGGAAAGTGTGAAGCCCATGCCGAGCCGGTCTTCGTTAAAGTCCACGTTGCGGTTGTCGCGGCGCGTGTTGTAAGCATCGATGCCGAGTGAGATCTTCCGCCCGAAAAGATAGGGCTCGACGAAACTCAATTCGTAATTCTGGCTGATGGTGCCGACCCGGGCCTTGATGGAGAGCCTCTGACCGGCACCGGTGAAGCGCGGAAAATGGAAGAGGTCGAAATTTTTCTGAGAAATTTCCGCGAACCCCACGAATTGGTCAACCGAACTGATGCCGCCGCCGAAGGAAAGTTCGCCCGTTCGCTTCTCTTTGACCCGAAAGACGAGGTCCTTGCGGTTCGAGGCGGAGCCGGGCTCGAGGTCGTGCGTGACTTCTTCGAAGAAGTCCAAGTTCTCAAGCCGCTGGACCGATTTTTGGATTTTTTCGCCGTCAAAGCGTTCGCCGGGCCGGATGCGGAGCTCGCGGCGAATCACGATGTCTTTGGTCTTCGTGTTGCCCCGGATGACGACCTTGTCCACGAAATAGAGGTCGCCCTCGGTGATCTTGTAGGTGACATCCACCTTGCCCGTCTCGCGGTTGAGCTTCACGTCGGGGACGATCCGCGCGTCCACGTAGCCGCGCTCAAAATAATATTTCCGGATCCGGTCCATGTCGCCCGCCAGATAGTATTGCGAATAGGTCGTGCCGGGGAGCATCTCGAGCGCCTGCCAGATTTCACTTTCCGGAAAGATCTTGGCCCCTTCAATCTTGATTTCTCCGGTGACGTAGTGAGTCCCTTCATCCACCAGGAGGGTGATGATGATCTTGCGTTTGGCCTGGTCGTATTGAAAATCCGGCGACACCTTCACGTCCAGGTAGCCTTCCTGCTGGTAAAAAAGCTGGATCCGCTCGAGGTCTTTTTGGAAGTTCTCCTCGTTGAAAACGCCGGAGGTGATGAGCGTGTCCTTTTTGGTCTTCATCAGCTTGCGGATTTTTTTAAGCTTGAAGGCCTTCACGCCCTCAAAGCGGATGTCCTTGATCTTGTACTTCTCCCCTTCCAAAATATGGATGAAAAGCGTGGCTTCCTTGGTCTTCTCGTTCACGTCCACCTCGGATTCCACCTCGACAAAGCGGAAGCCCTTGGAACGGTATTTTTTCCGAATGGCCTCGACCCCTTCCTTCACCACGTGCTCATCGAGAATCTGGCCTTCGAGGACCTTGAGTTCCTTGCGAAGAATGTCTTCCTTGAANGTGGCAAACCCGTCCAANTTAATNTGCCGGACCACCGGCTTTTCATCGACGGCGACAATCAGCCGATAGCCTTTCGGATCCTCCTCCACCTCCATTTGAATGTCCTTGAAGTAGCCGGTCTTGTAAAGCCGCTTGATGTCCTCGTCGACGTCCTCGCGCTTCAAGGGCGTTCCCTGGCGGGACTTCATCTGGTTGAGGATGACCGCGGTGCTGACCACTTGGTTGCCCCGCACGCGGACTTCCAAAATTTCGTTGGGCCGCTCGGGCGGGGCCGGCGGAGCAGACGGAGCTACGGCCTCTTCAGTGGGTGCCTTGGCCGTTTCCGTGCCCGCTTGAGGCGACTCTTTCGATGGGACGGCTGTCTCTGAAGAAGACTTCTTCTGCTCTTCCTGCTGCTCTTGGGCCCAGGAAAGACGCGCCCCCGGAAGAACGATAAGGCTCACAAGGACAGCCAGGAACAGGCAGAGGCGATAGATAGAGGTCTGGGAAGCGCGCATTGGGAATCGAATCAAAAAACTTCTTCTTCGCGTTTGAACTCGGGATTGTCGAAGCGGGTCCATTCCTTCAAGAAGACCAGCTCGATGGACCCCGTGGGGCCGTTTCGCTGCTTGGCGATGATGGCCTCGGCCTTGTTTTTTAAATTTTCGTCGGTCGGCTTGTAATATTCCTCACGGAAAAGAAACACCACCACGTCCGCGTCTTGTTCGATGGCGCCCGATTCGCGAAGGTCGGAAAGCTGCGGGCGGTTGCCGGTCCGGGATTCCACGGCACGCGAGAGCTGGCTCACCGCAATCACGGGAATCCTCAATTCACGGGCCAGTGCTTTCAAGGAACGGGAAATTTCGGAGATCTCCTGCTGGCGGTTTTCCGAGCGGCCAAAGCCCTGCATCAACTGGAGGTAATCCACGACCACGAGTTGAATGTTGTGCTGACCTTTGAGGCGCCGGGTCTTTGCGCGCAGCTCAAGCGCCGTCAAGCTCGGGGAATCATCGATGAAAATCGGCGCTTCCGAAAGCTTGCCGGCCGCGGCCGTGAGCCGGGGCCAGTCCTGATGTGAAAGATAACCCGTGCGAACCTTTTGGGCGTCGACGCGGGCGTGTGAACAAAGCATCCTTTGGACGAGCTGTTCCTTTGACATTTCAAGCGAGAAGAAAGCGATGGGCTTTTTCAGTTCGACCGCGACGTGTTCGCAGATGGAACTCGCAAAGGCCGATTTCCCCATCGACGGCCGTCCCGCAACAATAATGAGGTCCGAAGGCTGAAGGCCCGCAGTCCGGATGTCAAATACCTTGAAGCCCGTCGCAATGCCTGTGACGTGTTCCTTCCTTTGATAGAGCTGGTCGATCGTCTCAATGGTCGTGCGAATCACGTCCTTGAAGGGGGTAAAGCGGCCTTCGATCTGGTGCTGGCTGATTTCAAAAATCATCTGCTCGGACCAGTCGACGAGGGCATTTATTTCGCTCTCGGGGGCGTAGCTTTGGTGGAGGATCTGGCTCGCCGTGGAGATGAGCCGCCTCAGAAGCGCCTTCTCTTTGACGATCTGAGCGTAGGGCTCAAAATTGACGGCGGTCGGGACCGCGGCTGTGAGCTGGGTCAGATAACTCGCGCCGCCGATTTCTTCGAGCTGTTTTTTCTTGCGCAATTCCTCGGAAACCGTGACCAAGTCCACTGCGAGGTTTTTCTCAAAAAGGGATTGGAGGGCACCAAAAATTTTTTGGTGAGGATCGTCGTAAAAGTAGAAGGGCTTCAGAATTTCGAGACCGCGAACGAGGGCCGTCTCGTCAAAGAGCATGGCCCCCAAAACGCTCATCTCCGCCTCCCGGCTCTGGGGCGGAACTTTTTCGAGGAGATTAAGACTGAGTTCCGGACTTGGCATTCTTCACGAGCTCAACCTCGAGCGAGGCCCTGACCTCCGGCGCGAGCTGGACCGCGACCGCGTGCTTGCCAAGGCTCCGGAGAGGTTCTGAAAGATGAATGTGTTTCTTGTCGATGGAAAATCCCTTGCGGGCGAGTGCGTCGGCCAGGTCCTGGGCCGTCACGGACCCAAACAGCTTGTCCTTTTCGCCGACCGTGACCTCGATATGGAGTTGCACGTGCCCGAGCTTTTGGGCCAACCCTTCGGCTTCCGCCTTCTGACGGGCCTTCTGGGAAGCCGAGCGTTTTTTCTCGGCCTCCGCCCGGCTCCGGTTTTCCCGCGTGGCGGGGAGCGCCAGTCCGCGGGGAAGGAGAAAATTTCTCCCGAAGCCATCCAGGACGTTGACGGCGTCGCCCTTCTTACCCAGCTTCTCGACGTCTTTTAAGAGGATGATGTCCACGATTGCTTACTCCGCCTGAAACGGAAGGAGGGCCGCGTGCCGCGCCCGCTTGATGGCGCCTGCGAGCGCACGCTGGTGCTTCGCGCAGTTTCCCGTGATGCGCCGGCCGATGATTTTTCCCTTCTCGGTCAGGAACTTGGCGAGCCGGTCGACTTCTTTGTAATCAACGAAGGTTATCTTTTCACCGCAAAAACGGCAGACTTTCTTTCGGAAAAAACGGCCACCCCCGCGGCCGCCGGGACCGCCCGCGCCTTCCTTATCCTTGTCCCGACCTCGGCCTCGGCCTCGACCCTGACCCTGACCTTGACCTTGGGTGCGTCGTTGGGGGCTTTCAGTTCTCATGGGGAGTTAAAACGGGACCTCTTCATCGGGTGAAAGTTCTTCCTTGGAAATTTCAATCGGTCCTCCCTTTTTGGCGCCGGGTGCGGAGGCTTCATCCGGAAGCGGTTCCTCCGGGAGCTGAATCGTTTCCGCGGCAGCGGCCCCTTCACCCCCGCGTCCGCCGCGGCCGAGGAATTGGACGTTCTGCGCCACCACTTCAATGGAAGAACGCTTGGTGCCGTCCTGCGCTTCCCAACTCCGGCTCTGGAGACGGCCCTCGACAAAAACCGGGCTTCCCTTCTTGAGATATTCATTGCAGACTTCAGCGCGACGGGCCCAGACAACGACCCGGATGAAACTGGTGTCTTCTTTTTTCTCACCGCTCTGGGAATTGTAAACACGGTTCACGGCAACGGTGAACGTAGCGACCGCCTGACCCGAGGGAAGATAACGGAGCTCGGGGTCGCGGGTGAGGTTGCCGATCAAGAGAACTCGATTAAGACTTGCTGGCATGGACTTTGGGGGCGGGAGCGGGTTTGGGTTCTTCGTACTTCACAATCGTGGTTTTCAGAATTTTCTCATCCAGCTGAAGATTTTTTTTCAATTCCGCCAACTGGTGCGTTTCCATCTCGAAATTCCAGAGAAGAAAGTATCCCTCGCGGTGCCGGCGAATGGCAAACCCCAGCGGTCGCCGGCCCCAGTCCTTCTTATCCAAGACCCGGCCGCCCAAGCGGGAAATCGCTTCGTCAAGCCGCTTTTCACCGCCCTTTGCGGCGTCCGGCCCCTCTTCGGGGGGAAAGATAAAGAGTCCTTCATATTTTCGGGTTGGGTTCATATTGGAACGAGGGGGCAATGTAGCACAAAACCCCCTCAGATGGCAAGGAGATCGAAGGAAACAAAATTGTAGGGGGTGGTCGGCGAATTGTCCGGCCGGCCGGACAATCTTAGGCCGAAGTTTCGAGGGCCTTTTCGCGGATCTGCCAAAGGGCCAAAAGCTCGCTCCAGTGCGGGTCCAAATCCTGGCCGCGCCAAACTCGGGTAAAGCTTTTAAAGGGAAGGTTTTCCTTGAGCAGAAACTTCCAGAGGGCGAAGGCCGTGGGTTCGACGAGACCGGGTTCGCTGACCGCGCGGATGAGACCACGGCGAATTTTGATTTTCTCGGAGGCGAGCTTCTCATCCTCGGTCACGAAACCCGAAAGTCCCTTCACTTTTGAAACACGCACCTGAAGTTCCCGGACCAGATTCGTGGGCGTCGTTTCAATGAGAAAACGATTCTCGGGGAAACTTCCGTAGCGGGATGAAATGTATTTTCGAACTTTGTTCCGAAATTGAGTGACCTTTTCCGCCGGCGCGTCAAACCAAACCGTCACGGTGAGATTGTTTTGAAACAGGCTCAAGAGGCCCTGACCGTCAAGCGCTTCGGGGCTTGAGGGAAGATTCCGCTCGTGAATAAAAATCGCGCGCGGCTCGGCCGGAGCGGATGATTTCAAATAATCGTCATAAATCCGCCCGAGCGAAGCTTGGTCCGCTTGAGAAAGCGAGGGAAACGCAGGTTGAATCTCCGTGGCGAAGACAACGGGATCGAAAACCTCAAGCGCTCGACGGACGGCTCCCCTTCCATAATCTTTCACGAGGTACCACGGTGCAACCTTCCCCTTCATTTCCGTCACCTTCCGCACTTCCATCTTCCGAAGTTGTCGCATCAGCTCCCGCACCCCAGCGTGCATTTCCGAGTTATTTTCTATATTATCATAAAAATATTTATTTTTATTATTGACCCGTCCTGAAGGTTGTGGTAACGTCATGGGCATGTTTGACCTCTTCAGACCATATCGAAGAGATGCGGTGTCGAAGGCACTCTTCAATCTGTTTACCGGGTTGTTGACCGCCTCCTCCCTGCTGGCCCTCTGGATCAACCCGGCGCTTTCTTTTTCCGCAAAGATTGCGTTGGGGCTTTCGTTCGTGTTACTATTTTTTGGGGTGTGGGTCATTTGTCCGTCAGAAGCGCCTAAACGAAACGGGGAGGGCAGATGAGATGCTGGTAATCCTCTGGACGTTCTTAATCGGTCTGTCGGTCGTGGTCGGGATTTGTTACCTAATCGACCGGCGGAAACACGCTCACTGATTTTCCCTTCTTTCAGCCTCTCGCTTCCCGAGCGCACCTCGGCGCGGGAAAAGACGGGAATTTGCGTTAACAATCCTCTTTCCAATATATACATTCCTATTCTTTGGTGCCATACTCTATAAAACTCTCTTACGTCGCGTCCCGTTGGCGCGAGGTTTAAACCTTTGATTGGCTTGATCCTATTCAGCAATTGTTCCTCGTAATCTAAGACTTGATCCTCAGGTACCCAAATTTCCTCAACTTCTGAGAGTGGAAATGGGACGTCAACCGTGGGATAGGCATCGCGATCCCTCAAATTCATTTGAGCCTTGCCTTGTTCTAAATAGCGATTGAAGGCCTCCACACGAATTACCAAAATGGCCGGCGTTGAACCCGTACCGATGGGAATGGCATATTCATGGGCGAGTCTTGTCAGCTCCATCCCCGGATTAACATATCCACTCCTAAGGACCTCATTCAAATCTTCAACACCGTGGTAAAGCAAACCCGTTCCAAATTTCAACGGTTCACCTCCTGCCAGAATTTTCTTCTGAGAAGACGTTTTATCTAAGTAGCTTTCAACATCATCAATTGGAAGCTGAGCGGAACGAGATCTTCGATTCCATTCTTGCAATGAACCGCCAAGCGCTTCGATTCTCAAACCAAAACGATGCAGCTCTTCTTTAATATTTGCGGGGACCGTATGCCAGGCTTGTCTGGCTTTAATGATCGATCTCTTATTCATTCCACCTGCCATCTGGCCTGTCCGGATTACAGCCCCTCTCAGGAGACGAATCATTTTTGAATCTCCTCGTTCAATCGCATTTTGAAATTGTTCTTCAGTTTGTCTATGAATGTCGCTCAATGTTTGCATCATTGCTTTACTCAGCGGACCTTTGGTTGCTGTCTGCTGTTTTCTCTGCTGTTCGGCAATCTTCTCAGCTCTTTTTTCTTTTAATCTCCTCTGTATTTTTTCTGCTCGCCTTTTGTCCTTCCCGCTCCGCACCTCGGCGCGGCGGTTAGAACCCTGACGGGGTGTTTTGGGGGGGATGAGAGTACTTTCATAATATGAAATTAAATATTGACTTTCTTTATTATCTTTATTAACTTGTTCTTCATCAGGAGGAAGACGTGTTCCAACCCTTAACTCAGGCTCGGCGGGAATTCTTAGCTCGCTCAATAATGGACGTGGTGAAGTTAGGCTTGGCTGCGGCTTTTGCCTCAGGGTTTTTTTCGGCGCTTGGCTTGCGGGTTCAGTTGGCTTCAGCCTGCGGAATTGTGGCTTTATTTGTGCTATCATGGCTTCTGTTCCCACCTCAGGGAGAAAGGAGCCGCTGACCGATGTTTGTGACGTTCTTCGTGGCGATTGGAGGGATTGCCTTTTTGATCGTGGCAGCCTTCCTTTACGATCAGTTTTCAAAGCGGGCTCACCGTCACCCTTAATTTCTCCTACCCGCACCTCGGCGCGGGCAGGAATGTCCTTAAAAATGACCCTCACCACCGTTCCCTTGGCTTTACTGCTGCGGATGAGAACATCTCCCCCCACTTCCTTGACATCCTTTAATACGGTGGGCAATCCACGGCCAAATCCTCCCAATCCCAGATGGATATTCTTACCTCGGCTCACAAACGCAAAAGGCAATTCTTTGTCTTTCAAATCGCTGACAGCTACTTCTTCGTACTCATCGTTTTTCAGGTCACCAAAATCCCTAGCCGCATAGTTCCGGGTTGTAATTCTTCCGTATTTGTCGCGCAGGACTTTTCCGCTAGGGCCCGCTAACTGCACGAGTTTCTCTCTCAATTTAGTCCAATCAAAGACACCTGGATTGGAGACCTCTAGAACCGCTTTGCCTGTTTGCGCTTTAAATAGTTTCACTTTTATGGATGCCTTCTCTTCCATGGGTTCTGCCAGAGCATTGCGGACAAGCTCCTTAATGACCAGAAAAAGAATATTGTCATCAATTTTTTTGTCGATAAAAATGTCTGGATTTATTTCGCGCAAAATTCTTTTCCTGTACGAAAAGAACTCAGCATCGATAAAACTCTCAAGAAATTCAGAAAAATTAATCCTTCCAGGCGGCTTAACTTTGTCTTCAGACTTACTTCGCACCTCGGCACGGCGAAGAGTCTCGTCGATCTTCTGATATTGTTCGCGGGCCGCCGTCGGCATCCGATCCTTTTGAGCGCCAAACCAGTTCCAGGTATTCACCCCCATTTCTTCAGGGCTCGTGGTCTTTTGAGGAGTTGCTTCGTTGAACCACATTTCCAAAATCTCTATTGGGAGCAGTTCCACAAATTTCAAAAATTCGGGCTTCAACTGATTTCGCAACTTCCGCTGGGCGGGAAATTTTCTCAAAGAGAAACCAATCAAGGTTCCAAAAATCAGACGCCTTCCCGCCGGAGACTCTATATTGGGAGAACCGACCTGCATATAGCGACCGATATTAAGAAGATTATCAATTCCGCCCTTCTCCAATTGGATGTCCTCAGCCCGAATGCTTTGTTCCGAAAAGAAATTTGCAAGAATCGGACCGTGGCTTGAACCTCGAATAATGATATGAATATCTGTGGGATCTTTTAGGAAATCTTTAACCATTTCAGCCAAAGATTGATCGCGTTTTCTAGCGCCATCGACTATTAAATTGACATAATGTGCAACCGTTTGGAAAGCGACACCTCTGTCGCCCAGAGCAAGCATGGCCGGAACCATATCCATCAACAAATTAGCACGAAGGTAATTTAAATAGGCTTCAAAAGGAGTTCTTTCTGCCCTGACTTCGATGTTCTTCCATCGCTGGCTTGAGAGGCCTAAAAGTTCTTCAGTTAATTTTTGGATAAACGGGCTGGAAAACTTGCTTATTTTCCGAAGTTCAGTTTTATCCAGTTGAACGGGGTCGAGTTTCTGATCTTCGATGTATTTACCTTTTAAAAAGAAGTAGACGTTCGAATCCAACGGTTCGCGGAGCAGTTCCTTTGCCCAGTCAATGCGTGAACCCCCGATCCTGGGGAATTTTTCCTCCAACTGTGAGTGATTCGCAGGCATTCCAGACGGTTTACCATGCTCGAGCCAGACCACTACCTTTCTTTCCGGCTCTACCTGCGCAAGGATTTCCTTCAATTTTTGGACTATAAGCTCAGCATCTCGAAGAATCCGATGACTGCCCGAGATAATCTGCACGGGCACAGAAAGGGGCGCCAAAGTGGGTTTTTCTTTTTTGGGTGGCGTTATTTCAGGGATGGAGACATCAAAATTCTCTCTAAGTAAAAGAATCAGGCCAGCTAACTTCTCTCGGGCGACGTTGTTTAAGGAAGCCTCGGGATTAATGGAGGCAAGAATACCCTGGGCTACTTTTTGAGCATGAGGATTAGGAAGGCCGGCTGTTTTTTCTGCAAGGGCCGCGGCTATCGGTCCGCCCTGTTTTCCTTTGAGTGAGCGGGTAATCTCTTTGGCTTCCTCTTTAAAATTGTTTGCTATTTCAATAAGCGTCTTTTTTACCTGCCCTTCATTTTCAAATTCCACCGCCCGCACCTCGGCCCTTGTCCGCTCAGACGAGGACCGAGGAGCCCCTGGCAGCACTGCCAGGGACACCTCTGTACTTGCGCCGGTTGGGCGCAAGTGCCGAGGAGTACGCAACTCCGATCGAGTCGCGTGCCCCTCGGCGCGGGAAGAGGCTATCTGGTTCAACTTTTGTTCGATCTCGGAGGCCCGGGCGAGAACGCCTGCCTCTTTCTCATCCGTGAAAATCGGTTCGGTGTGGACAGGAAAGGCAGGGTCCGTTCCGAGCTTCTGTTGAACCAACAGGCTAAAACCCTTCGTGGGAGATGAATCATCAGGAGTTTCTGTGTAATCCGTCTGAAAACCCTTGATGAAATTTTCCGTCGCGGCGATAGTCGTCTCAACCATTTTCTCAAGCGATCCCGACAAGCCCTCAAGCGAAGCGGCTTCGGAGCCGGAAAGCGCCAAGTCCCGCGCGATTGAATTCGAAAAATCCTTGAGGAGACGGTCAATCTTTTCGCCTTTCAGGACCTTGTCCGCAATTTCCTGAACGGGTAACTCTCGGAAAAACCTTGTTAACCAAGGCCGCCGGACTGTCTCTGGCGGCTCGGCGACTTCCTCGAGCTCGGCCTGAACATCCGACATCCTTGTGAGAAGGGCTTTTTGGTAAAGCCCCCTTCGCGCTTCGACATTCGTCAGATCGATCCCCGTCCCCGCTTGAAGGAGCTTTTGGGGCCCGAAGAGGACGGCCCGCAAGTCTTTCTCCTGGCCGACCTTGACTTGATAGGAAGATTCCGGATAAATCGTCATGTCAAAATCACCCAGGTTCATCACCTCATCCATTGGCTTATCCCTTTCGGAGAGGCTCGCCCTTTGGACGATCTGCGGATTTAAAAAATTCCGCGAGGTGAGCATGTAATCGATCGTTATCACATATCCTTTGGCAAGGACATCGGCGGCCTTCTCGACAAAACGGGGATGATGCGGGCTGAAGTGGACAATGACGCCGTCTTTTGATTTCGCGAGGGCGAGAGAAATTTCACGGAAGTTCCTGGCGACATAATCAAGGACCTCTGGGAAATGACGGGCATCCACATAGGCTGTGAGAAGACCGATTCGTCCTTTCAATTGCTCCTGAATCTTTTTGCCGTCGGGCAGGGTGGCCAGCCGATCCTTGATCTTGAGGAAATCGGCCTTTTTCAAAAGCAAGGCGTCAGAACGGTAGGGGGTGGAAAAACCGGAAATCTCACCTTGCCTGATCACGCCCAGACGCTCGAGCTCGTTCAATCCCTCTTGAGTGGTCTGGGGAACGAGAAGGGCAACTTCAACCGTCCCGTCCCTTTTGAATCGGAGCTGGTGGGCCGGCAGGGCGTCGAGAAATTCGTTGGTGAGCACAATGCCTTTGAAGGGATGTTCTCTCAAACTCTCCAAAAAGCCGAAGGCGTCTTGTTGAAAGGCCGTAAGCTTTTTCTCATCGATAAAAAGTTGATTTTTGGCCGTTAAGGTCGCAAAAGAAGAGGGAGAAAATTCAGCCGCACGGTATTGAATCGAATCGTAAAATTCCTTCCATTCACCTCCCAGCTCTGAGGCGCTTTTCCGGAGAGGCTCCAGGAAATCGTGCGCGAGATCTCCTTCTCCGGCCCCTACTTCGACGACCACAAAAGGTTCCCCCGCCTGCCAGGTACCGGCCTTCTTCATCCCCTCCCACATTTTGAAAACTTGCAGGGCCAGCATCTGTCCGAAAAATGGGGAAAGTCCCTGCGGGTAAGTGGCGAAGTCCTTTCTGCGAAACTTGACCTTTCCGGCGCCGTAAAACCCCCAAGAAGGATTCATCAAACCCTGCGCCATCCATTCTTCGGCCGTGAAGAACAGTTCACGGGCTCTTTCTTCCCTTTCTTTGGGAAACGTCACGACCGCAGCGGTTTTGAATCCCCTGCCCGGGCCGGCGCCTCTTACCTCGGCGCGGGAGGGAGATGTAGTGCCAAAAACGTAAGTCGCGGCATCGATCCATTTGTCCGGAACGTCTTCGAGCCAATACCCTTTCTCAAAGTAAGAGACTGTAATTTTATTTTTGACTTTCAATGAAAGCTGGCCGGCTTTATCTAGAAAAGCACTTTGGTCATCGGGCATCCCACCGCTTGCGATAATCCGGGCAAGGCCAGGGAACTTTTGCAGCACATCTTCAATTAAATCACTTTCTTTATGCTGCTCAAGCCAGTCCCGATATTGCTCCCAAGACATTTTTTTCCTCTGATAATCAAGCCGGACTTGGTCTTTCTGAACTTCAAACGGATCGTAATACTCCATTCCATAAGATGGAAAATTATAGACCAACACTCCTTTTTTAATTCTTTGAGAGGGCATCTCTTGAACAGGTTGATTGAAAATTTCAATCTTCTCTGAAACATGATTCATGATGCCGTTCAAATGAATAAGGTTTTCTTTATTCGCAAGCTGCGGATATTTCTGCTTTTTCATTGCCCAGATCCGGACAACCGGGATTTGATTGTCGATGGCATAGGCTTTCGAGGCTCCCAAAATTTTGACCGCGGCAATTGCCAGCAATCCATTTTTGGATCCTAAATCTACAAATGGGTGTCCCGAAATTTGAGATTTTAATTCCTGCATCGCAATAAGCGCTCCTATTGTCCAAGGAAGCGGATAATAAGGCCCTGAATCCGGCTGCTTCCAATCCGAAACAAATAAATCTTGATAGGTATAACCGCGCCATCCGCTTTTATTTTCTTTTTCTTCTAAAAAGATCCAATAGGGATAAAGCTGAAGCAGATCTTCAACTGCAGTTTTGTCAATGTCCGATTTAAAAAGCAACTGGGCATTCAACACAAAAATATTACCGGCTCTAAAATAAGGAGTCATCCCTAAAGTATAATTTTTTTTAGAAATAGTATAAGCGTACTCCCTCTCTTTTCCCTGTATCTTTCCTTGACTGCGAAAGCCTGAATCCAGCTTCAGTATCTTAGCCAACCGCTTTTCAAACTCATCTGCGGAAATCATCTCCCGCACCTCGGCGCGGGAAATGGCCGGTAAAAGATAATGGATGTCTTGGTCCGAAATCCTGAAACCTCCATTCACAATCCGCTTGGAGGGAAGTGCCCGGAGGTCCTTTTCTTCATCCAAATCGGTAACGATTTCCCGGGCCATGGCCAACGCTTCATCGCGAGCCTTGAGGTCACCCAGTAGTTCCGCTTGTTCCGCAAAGCCGTATAAATTGTAGACCAGTCTCCCCCATCCGACGAGAAGCCCAAAAGTATCTTCGGATTTATTCTGGGACAATAATTCGACAACCTTTGAAAGATCCACTGAAGATTGCTTGAGTGATTCGGCAGAGGCTTTGGAAAGTTCTGCAATCGATTGTCTGACGGTTTTAAAATAATTTTCGTTGTCTTGGCCTTCCTCCGAACCTATGGGATAAAACATGTGGGTCCCTCGGGGCACGCGGATGTATTGATAAGTCGTCGGAACGTCCGAGACGCGGCCCGTCCTTAACTGATTTGACTTTATATAAAGAACACCCTCTTTGAAATAATATTTCTTGTGAAATACGTAACCTGCCGAGGCGCCCCCTAATTCTCCAGCTGCAAAATTGACCGTGAAGAAATCCGAAACGTCCTGCTGGGAACCCACGTTTCGAAGAATCTGAGCCTGATTGGCAAGAAGATAATTTTCCCTTCCCTGCCCCCAGCTACTGATGTATTTTTCATCGTTTAGCAGGAGCCGGAACGGATAGTCGGCGTAAATTTTGGCAAGCATTTCTTCTCGGTGTTGAGGAGAAAGCTCAAAACGCCTTGCTGTGATTTCCTCCAAAGATATTCCCTTCTTTTCATCTTCCGCATCATAGAACCGTCCGTCGCGGATGAGATACACAGGAAGGCCGTATTTTTTTCCAATCCGCTTGAATTCCTGCAACATCGCCGGGGAAGTATACATTCTGTATTGAACGGGCGAGCGGTCGTTCAGATAAAGATAAAGCCCGGAAATGCCCGGATGGGCGACGCTCGCCTCATCGTATCCTTGATGACCTTTTAAATGATCGCGGTATTGGTAGGCTTGGGCCAATTGGGCGTCGATCCAGTCTTCTCTGTCCAATCCTCTGAGCCCCAGTCTTTTTCTTGCTTTGAATCCGCGGCTTTGCGAAGCAGCATCGGTGGGACTGATCCATTCCACAAAACCTTGGGAGAGAATGACGCCCACGGGTGACCAAAGGTGTCGAAGGTCGTCAATGCCCGGTTGGAAGGTGGACGCTGAAATCGTGGTGCCAAAAATCAGAAGAATGGCAAGTCGGGTTTCAAAGTCAACGCCGTCTTTCAACAAAGAATTTTCTCCCGGAGCAAGCAAAAGAGGCTGGAAACCATGCAGAACGGCACGACCGTATTTTTGGATAATCCGCGCCACTTCCCTTTTGGGAAGATCCTCTTGGACTCGTTTTACCAATTCGCTCGAAACCGCTTTTGCCTCTTCTTCGGAGATAAGTCCGCGGGCCTCGAATCCGAGGGGGCTCAATACATATTGCTGCAGGGATTCTATTCGATCCTTCAATTTCTGAAGCTCTGAATCGATTTTCTGGACGGTGCCTTGCTTGAGAACAAGCGATTCGCGAAGGTGAGTGATCTGAGATTCCTTCTGCTGGATGCCTTTCTCGAGATGGTAATCTTCTTGGGTCTTGGGATTTAGAAAAGCAAGGTGCCGAAACGTGGCAAGCCAGCCAAGGTTTCTTGCCTGAAGTCTGGCCCTGAGGGCCGTCACTTCAGTCTGCCCTCGATTGATTTCGGAATGGAGTTTTTGAATTTCTCCTTCCAAGTCGGATTTTCTTTTCTGAAGGAGTTCAGCCTGACCCGCGATTTCGATCTGTTCCTGAACCTCTTTGTAAGTTTTGGGGAAAAGGGCCTTGACCGTTTTTTCGATTTCACTTTCACTCCTCACCTCGGCGCGGGGTTGATATTTTTTAAGGTCCACGGTGATGGAATAAATTTGGGAGGATTCCGGAGTCAAAGGATCCACAGTGGCCGCGTCACCGAGGCTTTTGGCCCACTCTCGGTGAAAGGCCTGGGAATCATCGGCTTTATCCACGACCACTGCAAAAGTCTTGTAGCCCTGTTTCTTGAGATATCCGAGCGCTTCTTGCCGAAGCCATGTACCCATGTGAAGTTTGTTGCGGCGCCAGTCTTTACTCACATGAAGTCCCCGGGCATAGGCCTGCATCAAACTGGGAAGCATCTCAAATCCCTGAACTCCTACCGGTTCTTCTCCGGCGTAGGCAATCAAAATTTCCCAATCCGGATGCAGACTGCGAACAGTCGTTCCAGGAACCCATTGTTCCAATCGATTGCGGAGTTTTTCCTTTTCCTGATTGGTGAGACTGGAATAAAATCGCAGTTGAACTTGCTCTTCCGTTCTTACCTCAGCGCGGGATTTCTTTGGCGGTTTCTCCGGATCCAGAGAATGAAAGACCGCATCCCAATCTCCCCTCTCCAAGGAAAGATCCAACGCCCGCAGGTTGGCAACACCTCCCTTGATGCGGCCAATGATTTCTCTTGTAGAAATTCGTCGATCGTTGCGCTTCAAAAAGTAGACATTGGCTGCAAGTCCTTCGAGGAACCAGGCGCGGTAGGCTTCGGGAAGTGCTTTCAGTTCTTCGGAAGTAATCTTTCGATGAGCAATCGGATTATAAGTTCTGATGAAGCGGATCAGTGGAGTGAAATCAACGGGGGTTTCAGACCACTTGAGGTCGATAATCCCATTCGCCAAATCATGGAGTCGCAGAGTATGGCGAGAATAATCGTAGTCAATGACAGCGGAAACTCTGTCTCTTTCGAAGACAATATTTCTGGAATTGAAGTCCCCATGAATGATGAGACGGGGGTACTTCGCAGGAAATTTTCCGTAACCGCCCGGCGGGGCGCGAGGAGTCAATATATCCACCTGGGAAAGAATGAATGAGGCATCTTCGAGGTAGACCTGCAAAGCCTTGGAATAACGCCTCGCGGTCTTGAGGGACAATTCCCGGTTGGCTGTTTCAAAAAACTGGCGCATTTTTCCGGGATCCATAAGATTCCCGAGGGCATAAGGCAATTCATCCTCACGGAGATTTTCTCCTGCAAGTCGGAATTGGGAATCTCCGGTGAGATTATGGAAGTGCGCTAAGGCCTGGGCTGCGGCAATGAATTTTCTTCCCTGAATGCCGCCCCACGGCATCCGTTTTCCAGATTTGTACTCCGAGACGGTGAAGTAATTTCCATCCAACAAAACGGAAGATTCTCCCTGTTTCGTTAAGTACCTCCGCGGGATAAACTCAAGGCCTTTTTGATTGAGTTGATTCTGAAAGGAGGCCTCCCAGTCCAAAGGCGGTGCTCGTCTCCGGATCAGTGAATGATCAACTATGAATTTCTTCCCATCCGATGTCCCAGCTAAGTAAGCACGGCTGAAAAGGCTCTGTTCCCGAGGGAGTTTTGAGAAGATGATTTTCCCGCCCACTCCAAATTGGGACAGGATGTTCCGAAGTGTCTTTTCCGAGACATTTCCCGCCCGCACCTCGGCTCGGGGGGACCTTTTCTCGAGATCCAAGACATAAGAGACCAATCGATCCTTTTCAAGCTCAAATCCGAATTGCAAGAGATCTTCTTCGGGCGTGGTGGGCCTGCGCACCATTCGAAGGAATTTAAAGCCAAGCCCGCGCGCGAAAGGAGTGAGATTGTGATCGATCCAATAGGCGAATTGGGGAAAGCCGGGTGAGACGTAGCCCCGATACGTGGAGGCGGCCTCGTCGAAATCCTTCAAGTGGCCCATTTCGATGAGAAGGTGATCCGCTTCTGCTTTGAGATGGATGACCGCATATTGCGAGGGGGAGCGGAATACACCAAAGGCCATCTGAAGCTCCCCTTCTTTTGCCTCCATCATCACGACCGGTTTCGTCGCCGGAAGTTGCCGTCCGCGATATCCCCGCCACGGCAGCCAGGCAATTTCTTCCTTCCTAACGTTGACAGTTTTTAGTTTTAGAAGGGGCTCGGGAAGGAGAGAAAGAAGGGCTTCCCTGGCCTGTACACTTAAACGCGAGGGATCCGTGATGGGTCTCTGGCCAAAGAGTTCTTCCCTTAAATCTTCCCGCACCTCGGCGCGGGAAAAAGATATTTTCTCTCTCCAGGGGCTTTTTATAAACTCGACCTTTCGATGAGAAGGATTCGCGAAACCCTGAATTGAAAATTCAATCTTTGTACCCACCACCCTCTTTTTAATCGGAATAACACTCTCTTGACGAGTGGAGAGGTCAAAAATCTTTTGATAAGCTTGTCTGGCGCCCATTTTTTTAGTTTTGATCGTAATCAAGCTCCCGCTGGGAAAATGTCCCCGGCTTAGATAAAACAAGGCATGGCCGGCTCCACCAATTAGACCCAAATTTTTTATTTTCTTCCTTTGCTGCATAAATCGTTTAAACATTTCTTGAAGAGTTTCAACGTCTATTCCCAAACCGTTATCTTCTACCACCACACTTAAGACGCCGTCGGGAGATAAAGAAACTTCCAGATTGATTTTCCCTTCCAAGTTTGGATCGTCTTGAAAGTTTGCTCTCATCAGAAGCGCGTCGTAGGCATTGGGTACGAGATGGTTAAGGATCTCGTTAACTTTGGAAATGTAGTAGGGATCGATCCTGGGAGAGAATGAATTCATTTGGGTGGTCAAGTGAGGAATCACTTGATCGTGCCAATGCTGAAGACTTTGGTAGGGTTCTAGATTCGGATATATTTTTTTTGCAAGCCCTTGAATCAGTTGAAAACCTTGGAATGATCGTTCGCCGCCGGTGTTTTGAAGAAATCGTCCCATCAAATCAAGAATTGCTGTCAATAAAACCTCGTCGGAATTCCCTTCGGCAATGATTTTTACTCGATCCCCTGTTTTTAGGTTGAAATGAGATAAAGGATCGGTCAAATCCTGCCAGGAAAATGTGTGGTCGGTGCCCAGTTTTTGCAAAGAAACTGTGACGCCGAAAACTTGATAGATTTTATTCATCAAGCTACCTAAAATAACGGCTTGGACTCCCTTTAATCCTTTGGCATCCTCTAAGACGAGTTCCCGTTCCATTTTCCGCACCTCGGCGCGGTGGGAGGATTGTTTGGAGAAGGGCTTTGTGTTATCATTCGTTTCGATATGAGTACCACGATTCAAGCTCAAATCCCCAAACCGATTGCGAGAGTTCTGAGGCAATTGACGCCCTCTGAGGTCAAGGAAGTGTTGCGTTTTGCGTTGTTCCTTAAGACCCGCGCCAAGCTCGAACTTAGTCAAGCCTACTTCTGGACGCGAGACTGGCAAAAGATGGAGCGGGCTGCGGTCCAAGCCAAAAGGCGGGGTCGTGTGATCGGCGACGGAACGCTTGAAGGACTTCTCTCCTCCCTCCGTTGAAAGTTTTTGCTTACGAAAGTTTTCGTCGTTACTATCGAAGACTCCCCTCTTCCATTCAAAAGAAGACGGATAAACAGATAAGCCGACTCTCTCAAAACCTGCGTCATCCATCCCTCCACGCAAAGAAGATTCAAGGGACGAGAAACGTTTAGGAAGCTCGGGTCGATATCCAATACCGAATGTCGTTTGAGATTCTGGGTGATTCCATCTACCTCCGGACCGTTGGAAATCACGACGAAGTTTTGAAGCATCCCTAACCGCCCGCACTTCGGCGCGGAGTTCGGAACGTATGGAAGGAGGCTCGGGTAGGTTGGCGCGGTAAACCCGGCGGCTCTCTCCCGATGTTCTCATTCCAGAGTTGCTGGATTGCGCCAGCCACTCCTTGGCAAGGAAGGTGTCCAGCGGATGGTCGAGCTCGG
>JGI1358J11329_10001004_pt1 | contig 23926 bp, 29 predicted proteins | sample Subgroupgradi54m_FD_11329 | JGI IMG/M metagenome (IMG submission 11329)
TAATTGTACCGTCACCTGAGAGGATTCACAGGCCCAGAGGGAAAGCTCGGCGCGGTCTTCCAGGATCTCGACCGGAACTTCGTAGTAATTTTTAAGCCCCACCGTCTTTTTGGCGCCGGTCTTTTTGTCCCGCTTCTCGTAAAGGAAAGGCCCCGCGCCCTGCTTCAGGTATTTCTCCCGCGTGGCCTCCGAGGTCTTGAAATAGAGCCGGTCCCGGAAAAGAATTCCGAAAAACGTGGCGCTTTGATAAAACCCGTATCCCCCAAACATTCTTCGGCACTCAAACCCTGCAAGCCCATTCAGCTGGTCCAGCACGAAATCTTTGAATGAATCGTCGGCCATGGGATTTCAAATTTCTCTTTTTCGATGAATGGGCCGGACGTCCGGCCAATGGTCACCCACCGTAATCACGGCAAATCTCATCATGCATCACCGTGACCGAGTCGTGGGAGTCATAAGGCTTCTCTTTCCATCCGGAATCTTTGACCGGGTTGGTTTGGCCGGAGGCGGGATCATAAACCTCCGTCAATCTCATTTGATGGCTTGCACAATCGGAGAAGGCATGGTAGCGGAACTCCGACGAATCGACAATGGCATCGACGGTGTCGCTATACCAGTATTCCACCTGTGAGCCGTTGACTCGGACCGACTCCCGGTCAACCTTCAGTGTCTGCATGTCGTCTTTCCAAACCACCTGCCAATCCTCGGCCCATCCTCTCGGCAAAAACACGAAGAAGATTGCAAAAAGCGGTAACAGAAGTGTCGTCCTGTTCATGGTTCTTTTACGGATGCGGGAAATTCTCCCGGCGCCGGACGAATTGGGCTAATTTTCCCGACGTCGGGAAAATCGGCTATAAAGAGCTCGTGCCTGGCACTATCAGTAACGCCTCCGACTTTCCGCAAACTGATACGAACTATCCACAAGCACGGGCTCGTAGCCGGCGGAGCGGATCAAATGCTGGAGGTCGGATTCGGAGAGATCGGCGGCAGAGGTCATGGGCTTAGAAGGCCGGTGCGTTTAAGAAATTCGTCGGACCAATTTCGAATGGTCGATGCCGTAAGCTGGACTTGGATCGGATCCTTGATCCATTGAGGCCATTCCCGTTCCCGTAAAGCAAGAAAGCTCTGAGTCTCCGACAATATTCCCTGGGTTTCCGGATCGGAGTCCGGAGCCGCCCATTCCGCCATGAATTTGCTTTCCCGGATAATTGGCAGGGCTGCGTTAGAAGAACCGGTTTCAATGAAATTAGCGATGCGCAGAAGATCGGCGGCAAGGTGCCCCAGTCTCATGGCAGGTTCTTCGCGAATGAATCTTTTTCGAATTGATTCGAGGTCAGTCATTGCAACTCCAAAAGGGCCCGCACAATGGAATCAACCAACTTCTTGACCTTAGGATCCTGGATTTCCATGGAACGATTGTTTCGCCGTGGAGCAATATTCAACATGGCTTCGAATGTCACCTTTCTTTCCGAGGGAATCCAGTTGGCGCCCCAAATATTTTCCTGACGGCTGCCATCTGCAACCAAAACTGATTCGCAATCGGCATGAAGTTCCCCGCCTCCTGCCAAAATTCCGCGTTCCACGTCCACTGCAAGCTTGATATAGCTTTTAAGCGTAGCCAACATTTTTTCAATTTGTTGCTTCGATGCCTTATTTTTTATCAGAAGGACGGGCATTTGAAGTGAGCAATCAACTAACATATTGATACGAACTATCCACGAGCACGGGTTCGTAGCCGGCGGAGCGGATCAAATGCTGGAGGTCGGATTCGGAGAGGTCAGTGGGAGTTTCGGAGCCGGCGTCGTGGATGATTTTCTCGGCGAGGTTTAAACCGCCCAAATCATCGACACCAAAGGACAGGGCCACCTGCGCCATCTTCAGCCCATTCGTGACCCAATGACCCTTGAGGTGAGGGATGTTGTCAAAAAGAAGGCGTGAGACGGCGTAAACTTTTAAATCGGTGAGACCGCCCGGCTCGCCGATTTTTCCCATGGGCGTATTCTCGGCGTTGTAGGCCAAGGGAATGAAAGAATAGAAGCCGCGTGTTTCATCCTGAAGCTCGCGAAGCCGGAGCACGTGGTCGACCCGCTCTTCGATGGTTTCGATGTGGCCATAGAGCATCGTGGCGTTAGTGCGGAGCCCGAGGCCGTGCGCGATTCGATGAATCTCAAGCCACTCCTCGGCTGTGACTTTATCGGGACAAAGTTTCCGCCGCACTCTTTCGGAAAAAATTTCGGCGCCGCCGCCCGGCATTCCGTCAAGACCCGCTTCCTTCAAAAGCGTGAGGACCTCGCGGTGCGTTAACCCCTCGCGCTGGGCAATGTCCTGAATTTCAGCGGCGGTGAGGGCTTTGATATAAATTTCAGGCGCCACTTCACGGATCGATCGCATCATTCCCACATAATAATCAAGCCCGAGCTCGGGATTGTGCCCGCCGACTATATGGATTTCATTGATGTGCCACTTTTCCACCGCCTCGCGGACTTTGGCCTGGATTTCCTCCAGAGAAAAGGTGTAACCGCCGGGTTCGCCGGGCCGGCGGGCAAAGGCGCAAAAAAGACAGCGGGCCGTACAAACATTGGTGTGATTTAAGTGAAGATTGACGGAGTAAAAAACGCGGTTGGAATTTATTCGCCCGCGAATAATTTGGGCGAGCTGGCCCAAGGCCGTGAGGTCGTTTGATTGATAGAGCTTAACGCCGTCTCCAAAGGAAAGGCGCTCGCCCGCCTCAATTTTTTCGTGGAGGTCAGAAAGAGGACCGAAATCGGAAATCACGATTTCTTTTTCTTGGATTCAATTTCTTTGAAGAGTTCGTCGACCAGTTTTTCTTCATCGACGACGCGGTGTTGCTCACCGTCGACATAAATCATGCCCTTGTCTTTGCCCCCGGTGATGCCAAAATCGGACTCGTGCGCTTCGCCGGGCCCGTTCACCACGCAGCCCAAAACAGAAATCGTGAGCGGATCTTTCAATTGCATGGCACGCCGCTCTACTTCATCGGCCAGTTTGAAGACGTCCACTTCCGCGCGGCCGCAGCTCGGGCATGAGACGACGCGGGGCCCGAGCCGGCGAAGCCCAAGGGCTTCCAAAATGAAACGCGCGACCTTCACTTCCTCCACCGGGTCCGCCGTCAAGGAAATCCGGATCGTGTCGCCGATTCCTTCCTGCAAAAGCGTGCCGATGCCGATCGAATTATAAACCGAACCGCGCAGAAGCGTGCCGGCCTCGGTGACGCCCAAGTGCAAGGGGTAATCGAAAGTTTGACTCGCAAGCCGGTAGGCAGGGACCATCGTGGGAACGTCCGAGGCTTTCAAGGAAATGATGATGTCGTGGAAATCGAGTTCTTCCAGAATCGAAACGTGGCGCTTTGCGCTTTCGACCAAAGCCTCGGGCGTGGGGTGGCCGTATTTTTCCCGCAAATCTTTTTCAAGGGAGCCCGCGTTCACTCCGATTCGAATGGGGACTTTGCGCTCTTTTGCTTTTTTCACGACCTCCTCGATCCGGTCGCGCGCGCCGATGTTGCCGGGATTGAGGCGCAGTTTATCGACGCCTTCATCCAAGGCAATCAAAGCGAGTTTGTAATGAAAATGGATGTCGGCCACGAGCGGGATTTTGATCCGGCTTCGGATTTTTCCGAGCGCACGTGCGTCCTCTTCCCTCGGGCAGGCGACACGGACGATTTCACAACCCGCTTCGGTGAGCTTTTGGATTTGGTCGACCGTGGCCTCGACGTCATGCGTGGGTGTCACGCACATCGACTGAATGCGGATGGGCGCATCGCCTCCGACCGTGACGGAGCCGACGTTCACGGTTCGGGTTTTCCGGCGAGGAATGGGAGGAAGTTCGCGGGCACCGGTTGTCATACGATCGCGAGCATCCTTTCAATGGGAAGGAGCGCGCGCTCGGCTAAGTCCTTCGGGACCTTCACTTCGTACTGAAGATTTTCCAAGGACTCCACGACTTTCTCGAGCGTATTCATTTTCATATAGCGGCAGACCGCGTGCTCGCTCGCCGGAATAAAATTTTTCTGAGGGTTGTCTTTCCGCATCCGGTGAAGAACGCCTGTCTCGGTCGCCACAATAAATTCCTGGGCCGGCGATTCTTTCGCGTAGCGAATCATTCCCTCGGTCGAAAGGATCTTGTCGGCCAAGTGCATGGATTTGGTGAGACATCCGCACTCGGGGTGCATGATGAATTCGGCATTGGGGTGCTCCGCGCGGAGCTGGTTGATTTCTTCCGATTGAATGAGGACGTGCGTGGGACAGTAACCCTTCCAGAGATGGATATTCTGGCGGCCGGTCTGGGTCTTGACGTAATTGCCGAGGTAAAAATCCGGAATGAAAAAGATTTCCTTGTCTTCGGGAATTGCCCGGACCACTTTCTCGGCATTGGCCGAAGTGCAACAGTAATCGGCTTCGGCTTTGACCGCGGCCGAGGTATTGACGTAGGCCACGACGACGCCGTTCAAGTGGTTCAACTTCCATTGGCGCACGTCCTCGGGACGAATCATGTCGGCCAGCGAACAGCCGGCTTCCAAATCCGGAACGAGGACTTTCTTGTCCGGACAAAGGATGGAAGCGGTCTCAGCCATGAAATGAACGCCTGCGAAAACAATCACCTCGGCCGAACTCTCGCGGGCCCAGCGTGCAAGGTTTAAGGAGTCACCGAGAAAATCCGCGACGTCCTGAATCTCACCCACTTGATAATTGTGGGCCACGATCACGGCGTTTCGCTCGCGCTTTAAGGCTTGAATCTCATCCTGAATGTTATCGTAGATCGCTTTCGCCATTATTTCGCCAGAAGCTTCTTCTGCCTCTCCTCTTTCTTCTCTTCTTTTTTCTTCAGATCTTCCTGCCCCAATGTGGTCAAGGAATGAGAGATGGTCATTGAGCAAAAGCGCGGACCGCACATCGAGCAGAAGGGCGCTTCCTTAAAATAATCGTCGGGGAGTGTTTCGTCGTGCATTTTCTTCGCGGTCTCGGGGTCGAGGGAGAGCTCGAACTGGCGGTTCCAATCAAAAAGGAAGCGGGCCTTGGAGAGTTCGTCGTCGCGGTCGCGTGCTCCGGGGCGGTGGCGGGCGACGTCTGCCGCGTGCGCAGCAATCTTGTAGGCGATGACGCCCTGCTTCACATCCTCGGCATTGGGAAGCCCGAGGTGTTCTTTGGGCGTGACGTAACAAAGCATCGCCGCACCGGCCCAGCCCGCGAGCGCCGCGCCGATCGCAGAAGTGATGTGGTCATAACCGGGCGCGATGTCGGTCGTGAGCGGTCCCAAAACATAAAAGGGCGCTTCGTGGCACCACTCGATTTCTTTTTCCACGTTCATCTTGATTTGGTCCATCGGCACGTGGCCCGGGCCTTCGATCATCACCTGAACGTCGTGCTCCCAGGCCTTCTTCGTGAGTTCGCCGAGGACTTTCAGTTCGGCAAATTGCGCCTCGTCGCTTGCGTCCGCGAGGCAACCGGGCCGGAGCCCGTCGCCCAAGCTGAAAGCCACGTCGTATTTTTTGAAAATTTCGCAGATTTTATCGAAACTCTCGTAGAGAAAATTTTGCTTGTGGTGATAAGCGCACCACTGGGCGTGCATCGAGCCGCCGCGGCTCACGATTCCGGTGATTCGGTTTTTGACGAGCGGTACAAATTCACGAAGAACGCCGGCATGGATCGTCATGTAATCGACGCCTTGCTTGGCCTGATGCTCGATCACCTCCAGCATCAAATCGGCCGAGAGGTCTTCGACTTTTCCTTTTACTTCTTCCAGTGCCTGATAAATGGGAACCGTCCCGATTGGGACCGGGCTTGCGTCGATGATCGCTTGGCGGATTTCATTCAAGTTTCCGCCGGTGGAAAGGTCCATCACCGTGTCGGCGCCGTAGTGGACCGAGTGGTGGAGCTTCTCGAGCTCTTCTTCAATATTAGACGTGACGGCGGAGTTGCCGATATTGGCGTTGATCTTGCACTTTGAATTGATCCCAATCGCCATCGGCTCGAGCGCCACGTGATGGATGTTGGCAGGAATGATCATCCGGCCGCGGGCGACTTCCTCGCGGACGAATTCCGGCGCAAGCGATTCGCGATTCGCGACAAATTGCATCTCCTCGGTGATGACCCCTTGACGCGCGTAATGCATCTGCGAAACGTTGGCGTGGCCTTTTCGCTTCGCGATCCAGCCTGGGCGGATTTCCTTCATCGGCTTTTGTCCGTTTCCGTTAGTTGACATGCAACGCCACCTTTCCCCACCATTCGTCGAGTTCTTTCGTGAAATATTTCAGCCGGATCTTTTTGTATTCCTTCGTGCTGTATAAATTCAAATGAGGCCACGGGCCGATTTTCTCCGCGATCCGCTCGACCAAGGCTTCACAATCCTGGACCTTCGGCGCGTGGACCATCGTGTAAATCGAGTAGGGCCAGTCCGGAAAAATCGGCCGCTCGTAACAGTGGCTCACCTCGCGGAATTTCGCCATCTCGGGTCCGATCCGTTCGAGCTCGGCCTTTGGAATTTCCCAGACCGCCATCGCGTTGGCCGCGAACCCGGCCCGCCGGTGATGGAGGATCGCTGCGATCCGCCTGAGATAATTGCGTGACTCAAACGAACGGATGATGTCAAAAAGCTCGCGCTCTTCAATCCCGATTTCACTCGCCAATTCCTGAAAAGGCGTTTCGACCAAGGGCAGATCCTCCTGCAGCACGCGAATCACCTCGATCTCGGATTCCGTGAGGTCGGGCGCCGTCTTGCGTCGGCGCGACTCGTCAAAAATTTCGCTGCTCGATTCTTCCTTCGATTCCTTGCCGGTGAGGTCCAGCTTCACGCCGATTTTAAAAAGCCGTAGCGTCGGCAGAATGAGCGTGCGCTTTGAACCCGAAAGCTCGTGGAGCCGATTGATGTGGCCCTCCAGCGTTTCTTTGGGCGGCACGGCCACCGTGAACCAAAGATTGAAATCACAATTCCGTTTGTAATTGTGACTCACGCCGGGGTGCTGGTTGATGACCTCCGCGCCCGCGTCGATCGCCTCGTCGTCGAATTTCATCGCGACAAGCGTACTCTTGTAGCCCAGATTTTTCGTGTCAAAGATCGCGCTGATTTGCCGGACGATTTTTTCCTCGTCCTTCAGGCGGCGAACCCGCCGGAGAATTTCTGCTTCCGCCGTGCCGAACTCCTCGCCAATTCTTTTGAAAGGCCGGGTCTCAAGCGGAATGTCCTTTTGGAGGACGGTCAGGAGCTTGCGGTCGAGCTCGTCGATATTCACGCCGGGGCCTTCTCGAGTTCGAGATAAAAATGATTCTCATACAATGTATTCACCCGATCGATTTCTTCACGTGTGAGGTCGCTCAAGTCCGGCGCTCCGGAGAATTCCTCAAGCTGGGCTTCATTGTAAATATTGGGAAAGATCGACCCTACCGAGGGCTCGGCCAAAATGTATTTCAAGGCTGCCTGCCCCATGGTACGGCGCTTGTCGGCCGTCAGGAATTCGAGCTTCTCGAGTTTTTTGAGGCCGTTTAAGAGCCACTCGCGCTTGCGGTGCGAGCGGTGATCGTTGGCGTCAAAGGTCGTATCCTTCGTGTATTTTCCTTCGAGGAGCCCTGAGGAATGCGGAACGCGGATCAAAAACTGCGTGTGGGTTTCGCGGCCGACTTTAAAAAAATCGCGGCCCGGCTCTTGCTCGAGGAGATTGTAAATCATCTGCATCACCGGTGCTTTTCTTTCGCGGAGAACTTTCGTTCCTTCTTCGAGCCAGCCGATCGCGGGCCCCATTGAAGCGCCCCAGGTGCGGATTTTTCCTTCGGATTGTAGCTTCTCGAGTGTGGCGAAAAGGTCATCGACGAGTACAGCGTCCATCTTGGGATTATGAATTTGATAAAGATCAATGTGGTCGGTTTCGAGGCGCTTCAAGCTTCCTTCCAACGCGCGGCAAATGTAGGCGGGAGAAAAATCCTGGGGAATTTCCTGCTGGCCTTTGCGCTCACCTGAGAAATCATAAAAGTTGTAGCCGAACTTGGTGGAGATTGCGATCTGGTCGCGTCGTCCCCGAAAGGCGTCAGCCAAAAGCGTTTCGCCAAGCCCGTTCCCATAAGTGTCCGCCGTGTCGAAAAAATTGATGCCCCGATCGAGGGCTTTTTGAAGGAGGGAGACGGCCTGGGCGGGTTCGACCTTGCCCCACCAGCCGGTGGCGAGCGTCCACACACCGAAACCGATTTCTGAGACACGCGTCTGGCTGTGGGCTAACGTCCGGTATTTCATCGAGTTAGTGCGTTGGAAAGGAAGTTATCTTACTACGAGAGGCTAGACTTTTCAAGAACGCGCGGGAGTGTCCTCGCGGCGCTCGCGGATGTGGTGACGGACGTCGATCCCGCGCGTGAGGTAAATGACGTCCTCGGCAATGTTTGTGGCAAGGTCCGCGACCCTTTCCAGGTTGTGGGAAATCATGATGAGGGCCACGCCCTGTCGAACGAGATCGGGTTTTTCCTGGATTTGTTTTTGGACTTCGTCATAGACGCGGTCGTTTAAAGAGTCGATCACGTCGTCTTTTTCGAGGATTTGCTTGGCCTTGTCGGCATCGCGCTGCATGAAAGCATCAAGGGCCTCGCGCACCATTCCGCGCGCCGTCTCCGCCATCTTGGGAAGATCGATATAGGGCTTCATCGACGGTTCTTGATTGATCTGGACGGCCTTCTCCGCAATGTTCACGGCCTGGTCGCCCATCCGCTCGAGGTCGCTGGTGATCTTGAGGACCATGGTGATGAAGCGAAGGTCGACGGCGGCTGGCTGGTAGAGAGCAATTAATTCGTGGCCGAGCTCGTCGATTTCAATCTCACAGAGATTGATTTCTTGATCGCCCTTCAAAACGGCCTCGGCCCTCTTGGAATCCCTTTCAAAAAGGGCCTGCGTGGCTTTCGTGATCGCTTCCTCCGCGAGAAGACCCATCCGGAAGAGTTTATCCTTAAGCTGCTTGAGCTCGTCGTCAAAGTGCCTTTTCATCCGAACCTCCCTGTGATGTATTCTTCGGTTTCCCGCCGCACCGGTTTCGTGAAGATCCGGTCCGTGCGGCCGAATTCGATCAATTCACCCAAATAAAAATAAGCCGTCTCGTCCGAAATGCGGGCAGCCTGCTGCATGTTGTGTGTGACGATGACAATAGTATAGTCTTGCTTCATCTCACGAATCAATTCCTCGATCCTCAGCGTCGCCACCGGGTCCAAGGCCGAACAGGGCTCATCCATCAAGAGGACTTCGGGTCCGACCGCGAGGAGGCGGGCGATACAGAGGCGCTGTTGCTGCTCAAGCGAGAGCCGAAGCGCCGAGCGCTCGAGAGCGTTCTTCAATTCATCCCAGAGCCCGACCGAACGGAGGCTTTTTTCCACGATCGCTTCAAGCTCATCTTTCGGCGAATGCAGATGGATCTTCGGTCCGAAGGCCACGTTTTCAAAAACGGAAAGTGGGAAGGGGTTAGGCCGCTGGAAAACCATTCCCACTTTTTTACGGAGATTGATCAGATCCGCGGAGGAGGAAAGGATGTCCTTTCCGTCGACTAAAATCCGGCCCTCGACTTTCACGCCCTCGATTGCGTCATTCATCCGGTTGAGACAGCGCAGAAAGGTCGACTTCCCGCAGCCGGAAGGTCCGATGATGGCCGTCACCTCGTGCGGTTTGATCCCGATCGTCACGCCCTTCAAGGCGTGAAAGTTCCCGTAATAAAAATTTAGACTTTCCACCTGAATCTTCTCGCTCATCCGAACCTTCCTGAGATGTAATCTTCCGTCCGCCGGTCACGCGGAATGGTGAAAATTTTCTGGGTGCGGTCGATCTCCACGAGCTCTCCCATCAGGAAGAAGGCCGTCCGGTCGCTCACGCGCGCAGCTTGCTTCGTGTTGTTCGTGACGAGAATGAGCGTGTACCTTTTTTTCAATTCTCCCATTGCCTCCTCCACGCGCGCCGTCGCGATCGGGTCAAGCCCCGAGCAAGGCTCGTCAAAAAGAATCACATCGGGCTCCACGGCGAGGCTTCGTGCGATGCAAAGCCGCTGTTGCTGGCCGCCCGAAAGTTTCATCGCCGGGCTCTTCAGCCGGTCCTTCACCTCATCCCACAGGAAGGCGGACTGGAGACTTTTCTCGACGATCGTCTCAAGCCCGCTTATTCGATGAATCCCGTGAAGGCGCGGCCCGTAAGCGATGTTGTCAAAAATGGAAAGCGGGAGCGGCGCAGGCAGGGCAAAGATCATCCCGATTTTCTTGCGTAGCAGTGCAGCGTCCATCTTGTAAATATCCTGGCCGTCCAGGAGCACACGGCCCTCTTTCCGAAAAAGCGGATTTTCATCACTCAAACGGTTCAGGGTCCGGAGGAGCGAAGTCTTACCGCTATTCGCAGGCCCGATGATGCCGAGGATTTCGAACTCCTTGACCTCGAGTGAGGCATTCCGGAGGGACTGAACCGGTCCGTAAGAAACAGAAAGGTTTTCAACGACGATCTTTGACTTCACCATAATTTCCTCTTCCGGAACCGGGCGCGGATCACGACTGCGACGATGTTCATCGCAAGGACCAGTAAAATCAAAACGAGCGCCGTCCCGTATTGGATCGAGGGCTTCACATTGGGGACTTGGGTCGAGATCACGTAGAGGTGATAGGGAAGCGCCATGCACTGATCCAGGATTGAATGAGGGAGACGCGGAAGATAAAACGCCGCGACCGTGAAAAGGATCGGCGCAGTCTCACCTGCCGCGCGGCTCAAGGCGAGAATCGTCCCGGTCAAAATCCCCGGGAGTGCGTTCGGCAAAACGGCGCGCCGGACCGTCTGCCACTTCGTTGCCCCGAGGGCCAGACTCACTTCGCGGAAAGATTCGGGCACGGTGCCGAGCGCCTCACGTGAAGCCGTGATAATCACCGGAAGACTCATGATGGCCAGCGTGAGCGAACCCGCCAAAATCGACGCGCCGAATTTAAGGAAGATGACGAACAGTCCGAGGCCGAAGAGTCCATAGACGACGGACGGCACGCCCGCCAGGTTCACGATCGCCACTTCGATCACGCGCTTGAACCAATGATCCCCGGCGTACTCCGAAAGGTAAACCGCGGCGAGGATCCCCACCGGCAGGGAAAAAAGAAGCGTCCCGATCACGAGGTAAATCGTCCCCAGGATTGCCGGAAAAATTCCCCCCGCCCGCATCCCGAGACGTGGGTAGGCGGTCAGGAATTCGACGCTCAAGGCCGAGAGGCCGTTCTTGATGATGATCGCGAGGATCGCGAAGACCGGGATGATAATAAGAAGGGTCGAAAGAAAAAGACCGAAGAAAGCAATTCTTTCAACGAGACGGGGATTGAGACGGATCATTTATTCCGGTGAAGAAAAAAGTCAGCGGTGAGGTTGATCAAGAAGGTGATGACAAAAAGGACGATCCCAATCGCGAAAAGCGACGCGTAGTGCGCGCTCCCCTGCACGGCCTCCCCCATCTCGGCGGCAATGGTGGCGGTCATCGTCCGCACCGGCTCAAGCAAAGAGTTGGGAATCCGCGCCGCGTTTCCGGTGATCATCATTACCGCCATCGTCTCGCCGATCACCCGACCGATCCCGAGCATCACGGCCGCGATCACACCCGAGGAGGCGGCCGGCAAGACCACCTTTCGGATCGCCTGCCAACGCGTCGCCCCGAGGGCCAGCGCGCCTTCACGGTAGGAACGCGGCACGGCCGTCAACGCGTCTTCCATAATACTCACGATCGTGGGCATCGCCATGAAGCCCAGCATGAGGGATCCGGACAAGGCAGTGAGTCCGGTGGAGAGATTAAAAATTTTTTGGACGAGCGGGACGAGTGTCACCAGACCAATGAAGCCGAGCACGATGCTTGGGATCGCGGCGAGAAATTCAACGCTCGCCTTGAGAATTTCACCGAGCCATTTGGGTGCCACCTCCGCGATGTAGACCGCACAAGCGACGCCGATCGGCACGGAGATCACGATCGCGCCGACCGTGATCCAGACCGACCCGAGAATCAAGGGGAGGGCGCCGAACTTGGGCGGATGAGAAATCGGATACCAGTCCTTCCCGGTCAGAAATTCGAAGACCGAGACGGATCTAAAAAGGGCGAGCCCTTCCTTGAGCAGGAAAATAAAAATCAGGACGACAAAGAGAATGGTGATCCCGCCGGCCGCGAAGATGGCGGACTCGATCAGAAATTCGTGCGGACGTTTCCGTGCCATTCGGACTTCTATTGCGTCAGCGGAACGAAATCCATCGCGCGCACGATTTCCTGTCCGGCCGGGCTTAGGACGAAATCGATGAAGGTCTTTACCCCTCCCTCAGGCTCACCGGCGATGTAGAGATAAAGCGGCCTGGAGATGGGGTAGGTCGCATTCTGCGCCGTTTCGATCGAAGGAGACACGGCAGGGTCACCCGCATTTTTTTTCACGCCGATCGCCTTGTGCGCCTTCGTGACATAGCCCAACCCGAGGTAACCGATGGCTGAGCGGCTTCGTAAAACCTCCTGCGCGATCGCCTGCGAGGAAGGCATCATCAGAACCGACGAGGCGAATTCCTCAGGTCCCTTCGCGTTCCCCTTCCGAAGAACGTGCTCTAGGAAATAAACGTGCGTTCCGGAATTGCGCTCGCGCGAGAGAACGAGGATCGGTGCATCGGCCCCGCCCAGCTCTTTCCAATTTTTGACTTTCCCGGTGAAGATCGCGGAGAGTTGATCGATTGAAAGTTCGGAGACGGGGTTTCCCGGATTCACGATGACGGCGAGGGCATCCAGCGCCACCTTGATTTCCTTCACGCTCTTGCCCGTGGATTTCGTGACCTCGTCTTTTTCTTCCGGCTTCATCTCGCGCGAGCACTGGGCAATCTGAGTCGTCCCGTTGATCAGGGCCGCGATGCCAGTCCCCGACCCCCCGCCTGTCACGGCAAGACTCGTTTGAGGATTTTTGTTCATGAATTCCTCCGCCCACGCTTGACCGAGATTGACCATCGTGTCAGAGCCCTTGATCTGAATCACCTCGGGTTTGGCAAAAGAAACCGTGGAAAAGAAAAAGAGAGCGGCGGCTGAAACCAGGACTATTTTCTTTGAATTCATGGATCCTCCTTTATTTAAAACGCCCATTCCAAATCGGTTGAAAAGCGTTTCGTCAGGTCGTCTGCGCCCACGACGTTATTGACGTAATAGGCGTTGAAGCCAAACTTGAGCGAATCCGTCAGCTTGTATTTCAATTGGAGAGCGCTTCCGCGCTTGTCCGCATGGCCTNCGCCGAAATCGCTTTCGCTGAAAGCACCCACCACGGCATTGGGCTCAATGTACGCGTAATAATAGGTAGCTTCCCAATCCCCCTTNTTCTTTGCTTCACCGAGCCGGAGACCGTATTCATAACCCTTGTTCTTCCCCAGTGGATCTGCGGCCTGGTCAGCCAGGTTCACAGCAAAATCGCCGAAGAGTTTCACGGGAAAATTCCGAATCTTGAACTTGAGTTCGTTGTAGGTTTGGAGAACATTGAAGTCGCGGGCCTCGAGAAAGGGCGAAGCGCCATTTCGGGTGTTGCCGAAGGCGAGTGAGGATCCGTTCGCAATGAAATTGGAATCAATCGCATAGTCGGAAAAATCATAGTAGGCGAAGGTGTGGGTCGCCTGCACGTCCGACTCCTTCGAAAATCCGGGCGGGGTCCATCGCAGACCCGTCTGGACGCCGTAGAGCTCTGCGTCCGAAGCCGTGGCGTTTTCCTGAAGAATAAATTCGCCCAGGTTGACAAAAGGCCGGACACGGTCGCCCAAAAAATTGAATTCCAGCGTCTGGTATGCCCCTTCCGGCATCACGTCCGGATCCCACACCATTGCCGTTGAGGTTGCCAGAAACGGATTCTCCAATTTTCCTACTCCGAGCTCCACCTTTTTCAAGTGTTCAACCCGATCCAGGAGAAAGGACGGGCGGTAGCGCACGTAGGCCTGGTCGATGAAAATGTTCTTGAAGGTGAAGTCTCCGGTGAAGGTCTGGTTTGGCGATCCAGGATCCGTGTTGGAGCCTGAGATAAACCGAAAGCCGAGGTCCAGATCCTTGGAAATTTCCTTGGCGATTTTCCAACGGAGGCGGTAACGAAACCGGTTCCGGTCGCGCGTGACCTCGTTCTGATCGAAGGCCTCGTAGCGAAACCGGATATCTCCTCCCATCGAGAGGCCTTCGAGCCATTTCGGACCCTTGGCTTCCGGTCCCGGCATTCGGACGGTCTTTTCTTCGGGTCCCCGGATCTCGACCTTCCGCTTGAGCTCTGCGACTTCTGCCGTGTGTTTTTTGTCCTGCTCGACCAACTGATTTTGAAGTTCCGTGATGCGGGCTTCCAATTGATCGAAACGGGCTGTAAGGCCCGCTGAGTTCATGGGTGGAGGAGTTTCCGCGTGGGCGGGTGCCAAAAACAGAAAGGAAATAAAAAATCCGACGGCCGCGGCGATGCGTAATTGGAATCTTTTTTCCATGAACTTTCCTCCTTTTGTTGGAGAAAAGTGTAACGAAAGGTTGTTACGAAAGAGGAAAGGGATTGTTACGATTAGGTTACGATGGGGCAAAAGGAGAAGTTGGTTGGGAGAAGGAAACTCGGAAGCGCGATCCTTTTCCAAGGCCGGATTCCACGGAAATACGGCCACCGTGGAGCTCGACCAAGTGCTTGACGATGGCCAGACCCAAACCCGCTCCGCCCGTGTCGCGCGAGCGGGCCTTGTCCACACGGTAGAAACGCTCGAAGATTCTCTCCCGGTCCTCCTTCGGAATTCCCGGACCTGTGTCTTCAACTTCCATTTGATACGCTTCGGGAAGGACGCGGGTGCGGATCCAAATCTTTCCCCCTTCGGGCGTGTACTTGATGGCATTGTCCACAAGGTTGGTCAGAATTTGATTGAGCTTCGTGGGATCCGCAAGGACGGGCGGGGCATTCTCCGGGATTTCATTCAGGACTTCGATCCGTTTCACGCGGGCCTGGGCGGAGAACCGCTCAAGGAGACGTTCCATGAACGGTTTGAGCGCGATGGATTCCGAAAGGACTTCCTCTTTTCCCGATTCGATTTTGGAAAGATTGAGGAGATTCTCCATCAAGTGGCTCAAGTCCGTGGCGTGGCGAAAGATCACTTCGAGATGCTTCTTCGATTCTTCCGGATTCCCTTCTTCGAGAAGCGTCTCACTGAAACCCCGGATCGCGGTAAGGGGAGTTTTCAGTTCGTGCGAAAGATTGGCGATGAAGTCGCGGCGGACTTCTTCGAGCCGACGGATCTCCGTCAAGTCGTGGAAGACCGAGACGACGCCGAAGAGTTTTCCCTCACGGCGCATCGGCGAGAAGTGGACCTGAAAGACGCGCCGCTTCGGTTTGTCAAAGGTGATCTCACGCTCCGCGGACTTCCCGGTCCGGATGACTTCTTGAATCGCGTCGTCCGAGGCCACGCTCGCCAGGACTTCGAGGGCGGACCGGCCTTCGACTTTTCCCTGGAGCGAAAACATTTCCTGAAAAGCAGGATTGAGGTGAAGGATGTCTCCTTGCGCGTCCGTGAGGAGGACCCCTTCCGTCATTCCGCCGAAGGTGGTTTCAAGACGCGCCCGTTCCTCCTCCAAGCGTTCGAGCGCGTCCTTCAGTTTTTTATCAAGCTGTTTGCGCTGCCTTTCGAGGATTTCACGGGATTGACGTTCGCGGCGGACCAGGAAAAATGCGGCGAGGAGGACCAGGGGCCCCATGAGAATTAAAAGAAGGATCCCGAGCATCGTGTCAGTCCTTGAAGCGGTAGCCCATCCCGCGGACCGTTTCGATCCGCTCACCCATCTTCCCGAGTTTTTGCCGGAGCCTCGAAAGATGCGTGTCGATCGTCCGCGAATCGCCGTAAGAATCAAAACCCCAGACTTTCTCCAGCAAGGCCTCGCGAGTCTGGAGCCTTCCTTTGGATTTCAAGAGTTGGGCGAGCAGCGAAAATTCAATCTTCGTGAGCTCGACTGGTTTTCCCTTGAGGCGCGCCTCGAAATTGGATTCGTCGATTTCCAAATCCCCCATCCGAAGACGCTGGGCCGGGGCTAGCTTGGCGGGCTCGCGGGCTCTTTTCAGGACCGCTTGAATCCGGAGAACGAGCTCACGCGGGCTGAAGGGTTTCGGGATGTAATCATCCGCGCCGAGCTCGAAACCCACGATGCGGTCCACTTCCTCGGACTTGGCCGTGAGCATCACAATCGGAATCGCCTTCGTCTCTTCTCGGGCCTTGAGGAGTTTTGCGAATTCCTTGCCGTCCATTTCTGGAAGCATCAGATCGAGAACCACAAGATCCGGTTTCGATTCCTTCACTTTTTGGAAGGCCTCCCGGCCATCCTTGGCCAGAAGGGTTTGGAAGCCCGCCTTCTCGAGATGAAGTTGGACAAGATCGCGAATATCTTTTTCATCCTCGACGATGAGGATTTTGGTTCGCGTCACGATTGTTTCAGCGCCCGAATGATTTCACGGCAAAAGGCGGGAAGGTCGTCGGGCTTGCGGGAAGTGATGAGGAATTGATCCCGCACCACCTCTTGATCCACGAACTTCGCGCCTGCATTGACGAGGTCATCTTTGATTGCAATGTAAGAAGTCAAAGTCTTTCCCTTGCAAATGCCGGCCGAGACGAGGACCCAGCCGCCGTGGCAGATCGAGGCCACGACCTTGCCCGAGTCGTGAATCGACTTCACGAAATCGAGCACCTTCCTCGAAAGCCGGAGCTTGTCGGGCGCCCAGCCGCCCGGAATCACGACGGCGTCGAAATCCGCAGGCTTCACTTGATCGATGCTTTTGTCCACCACAATGGGATAGCCATTCTTTCCTTTATATTCCTTCCGGCCGTTGGGTTCGACGGTAACCACCTCAAACCCCTCTTCCTTTAATCGAAGAAGCGGGTACCACACCTCGAGGTCCTGATAAAAATCCTCCACCAAAATCGCCACCCGAATTTTTCCGGCCATGTTCTTTTCCCTTTCCTATCCTTTGATGACTCCGATCGGCCGCATCCGCGCCACCTTCTTTGCGAGGCCGGCCCGGTGGACCACGTCCACCACGTCGTTCACATCCTTGTAGGCCGCGGGCTGTTCCTCAGCCACACCCTTCCGGCCCTTTCCCATCACAATGATCCCCTTTTCCTCCAATTCCCTTTCGATCGAACGCCCTCGCGCCTCGCGAACCGCTTGAGACCTCGACATCGCGCGGCCTGCGCCATGACAGGAAGTTCCAAACGTCTCGTCCATGGCCTGCGTGGTCCCGATCAAGCAATAGGAATTGCGGCCCATATCGCCCGGGATGATGACGGGCTGACCGATCGATTGATAGTCCTTCGGAAGTTCAGGATGCCCCGGCGGGAAAGCGCGCGTCGCGCCTTTGCGGTGGACGCAAAGCATTTTTTCTTTCCCATCCACCTGATAACGCTCAAGCTTCGCGATGTTGTGGGCTACATCATAAACGAGGTCCATCCCTAGATCTTGCCACGAACGGCCGAAAAATTTTTCAAAAACTTTTCGCGCAAGGTCCATCAGACATTGGCGATTGTTCCATGCGTAATTGGCCGCGCACCGCATTGCGCCGAGGTAGCGCTGGCCTTCGGGCGAATGGACGGGCGTGCAGGCGAGCTGAACGTCGGGAACTTGGATGTGATATTTCTCGAGGGCGCGGCGCATGACCTCGAGAAAATCATCGCAGATCTGATAGCCGAAACCGCGCGAGCCCGAATGGATCATGAGGGTCACCTGGTTTTCGTGAAGGCCCAGCGCGCTGGCGACCGGGCCGTCAAAAATTTTGTCCACGACCTGCGCTTCGAGAAAATGATTACCGGATCCAAGCGTGCCGAGTTGATCGCTCCCCCGCTTATAGGCCCGTTCGGAAACTACATCGGGATCCGCCCCCTCCAAGACCCCGCGCGCTTCGGTGTGTTCGAGGTCCGCCTCCACGCCGAAGCCCTGCTTGACCGCCCAGCGTGCGCCTTGAACGAGGAGCTTGCGACCGTTTTCGTGATTCAGGCGGATTTCTCCGGACTCTCCGACCCCGCAGGGAACGCGATTGAAAAGTTGACGAACAAGGTCCCGGATGCGCGGCTTCACCTCTTGCTCGGTCAAGTTCGTCCTCACCAGACGGACACCGCAATTGATGTCGTAGCCAATTCCTCCGGGGGCGATCACGCCCCCTTCGTCGGGGTCCGTGGCACAGACACCGCCGATGGGAAAGCCGTAGCCCCAGTGGATGTCGGGCATCGCAAGGGAATACCGAACGATTCCGGGAAGATGCGCCACGTTGGCGACTTGCTTCAGGGATTGATCTCCTCGAATTTTGTCGAGTAATTTTTCATCCGCAAAAATCAACCCCGGGACCCGCATTCCCGGATCGTAACTTTGGGGGATCTCCCAGCGCACGTTATCGATTTTCCGAAGCGGGACGGACCCGATCGCGGTGGTCATATATCGAAAATCACCTCGGCGGCCCAGCCGCCTGCCTTTTTTTCCACTTTGAAACCGTGGTGTGTCACGGCCTTCACCTCGCGCTCGGAAGGATGTTTTTTCGGATCGAAGTACTCGCCCCAGCAAGTGGCCCACACCACTTTTTCGCTGAGTTCCGAAAATTCAAATTTTTTGAAGACGAGTTTTTGCGTGGAAAAAAGATAATGAAGCTCCCGGAGCCACTTCCAAAGCAGTTCGTCCACGCCCTCAGCCTTGAGGAGCACGTCCAGCGCGTCCTCCGCCTTGAACTCTTCCAGCTGGGTAATTAGGTTGAACATCCCGAGGGCCGATTGAGTAAAAAGCTCTTCGAGGTCCTTCGCCTGGACCCGAAGGCCCATGTCGGCCGTGTGATCAAAATATTCAAACCCGCCCACGCCGTCAGCCCTTGAGGGCGCGCTCGATCTCGCCGAGGAGGGTCTTGATGGCAAAGGGTTTCTTGAGCACGCTCCGGACTTTCATTTTCTCAATCAAGGCGGGCGGGATCTTGTCATTCACGCTCGCGATGATGACGGGAATGGTGATCTCTTTTTTCTCGAAGCGGAGCTTCTGGATGAATTCTTCGCCATCCATCACCGGCATGATCATATCGAGGATGATGAGGTCCGGCCGTTCGGCCGCGACGCACTCGAGGCCTTCCTTCCCGTTCCGGGCCTGAATGATCTGATACGACTGGCCCTGAAGGTAAAGCCGGTAGAGGAGATGGAGGTCCTCGTCGTCTTCCACGATCAGGATCTTTTTCAACTGGGTCTGTGTTTTCACAATGGAAACTCCACAATGAACCGGGAACCTTTGCCCGGCCCTTCGCTTTCGGCCCAGATCCGCCCGCCGTGAAGCACCGCAATTTCGCGCGCCAGGGCGAGACCGATCCCCATCCCCGGCGTGGCCGCCGATTTTTGATAGAATCGATCAAATACCTTTTCTAAGTCCCCTTTTTCGAGGCCGACGCCCGTGTCGCTCACTCGGATCCGGACCTCCTTTTTGTTCTTTTGAGCCTCTACGACAATTCTACCCTGTGGCGTGAATTTCAGCGCGTTCACGACCAGATTCGTGAAGAGCCGGTAAAGCATCGCGGCATCCCCCTCAAAGGGAATCGACTGTCCGTCCAGCCGTTTTTCGAGACTCAATTTCTTTTCCTGGATCAAGGGGTCCATGTCTTCGCAGACCTGGGAGAGGATCTGGCCCAAGTCACAGGGTTTCCGGGCGAGCGGCTCCGTCCCCGCCTCGAGTCTCGAAAGGTTCATGACCTCCGCGATCATGCTCATCAAGAGATCGGCATTTCGCTTCATCAAGCCCACGAGTTCTTTGTAACGCTCGCCCGCCTTTTCCTTTTGGAATTCCTGATCGAGCCAGTTCAAGGTCATCTGAAACTTTGCCACCGGGGTCTTCAGTTCGTGCGCGACGTCGCGGATGAGCCTTTCTTTCATGACTTCAATCCGCTTGAGCTCGGTCACATCCCGGCTCACGGCCTGGATCGCCTTCAGTTCCCGGCCGTGCGTGAAAACGGGGGTGAGGTTGGTTGAATAATAAATCTGCCGGCGGCTCTGCGGGTGATGGAAAACCGTCGCGACGTGGTCTACCGGGACTTTCTCTTTTTTGACCTGGTTCAAGGCCGTGTTGAAGTGGAGGATCGATTCATCGGTGTGGAAGGAAAGAAAAAGTGGCAGCCCCTCCTTCAGGAGGTCCTCGCGCCGGAGCCCTTCAAAGGCCTGATTCAGGAAGATGATTTGACCGGCGGGCGAGAGAAGCCAGATCACGTCACTGGCATTCTCCACGAGCGCCCGGTATCTTTCTTCGGATTCCTCGAGGGCCTCTGTCCGGAGCTGGAGGTTGCGCAGGCTATGCTCCAGGCGGTTCAGCATTTCGTTGAAGGCCCCCGCGAGATCCTCGATCTCATCCCCAGAGTGGATCTTTGCCCGCACGCCCATCCGGCCTTTGAGGATGTCGAGGACCGTGACTCTCAGCCGGAACAGCGGGCGGATCGCAAGCCACGTCACGGTCGAGGTGAGAAGGGCCATGACCATCGCACCCAGGAAAGAAAAGAAGATCCGCTTGCGGTAGATCCGACGGATCTGGTCGTGGACGTTATGGGCCGTGTAAAAAATTTGGACATTTCCCAACTCTTTTCCTTCCCGGAAAATCGGGGAAGCGGCCACAAAAAGATCGGGAAATTCTCCCTGACCCCCTTCGGAAGAAATCCTCTCGGGTTGAAAAAGGATGGACAAGAGAGACTGACCGGGGAAAAGGGCATGGGTTCCGGAGATGTGGTTTTTTAGAACGGGGAGTTTCCGAAAAATAGGGGCTTGAAGGATGGGGAGCCCTTCCCGGTCCACCACCTCAACGCCGTAGACCTCGGGCCGGGACGCCACCGCATCCAAGTGAAATTGAAGATAGGTGTAATTGCGGAAGAGAAAGGAAGATCGAATGGCCTTGGTGAAATCCTCGACCTGGATGGAAATCTGACCCTGGAACGCCTCCACGACGAAATCGCGCACCACGCGGATCGTCGTGTGGGTGAGGAGGATGAGCATCAGGAAGACAAAGACCGAGACCGGAAGAGCCAGCTTGTATCGAAGGGAAATCCGGTAACCGTTCATAAATGATTTCTTGTATAATTCTAGCCCGATGCCGACAAAAGAGGAAGGTGCTTTAATAGGAGGCCCCGCGTGGCGATGAAGGCCGGAATTTTCAAGACGCGGATCGAAAAGCTCCTCGAAATGGGGGTCCAGGACACCCGCCACTTCAAACTGGTCTTTGAACCGGGCACCGTTTTCGATTTCGACCCGGGCCAGTTCGTGAACCTCATCGCCGAGCTCCCTTCCTCGGCGAAGCCCGTCAAACGGCCTTACTCCATCGACTCCCCTCCTTATGAAAAAGGATACATCGATCTGGTCTGGAAACGCGTGGAGGGCGGGCTCATGACCAATTATCTGATGACATTAAAGGAGGGGGACGCACTCACCCTCCAAGGACCGCTCGGGCGGTTCGGTTTCAAGAAGCCCCTTCCTTCGCGGCTCGTCTTCGTTGCGACCGGGACGGGGATCGCCCCTTTCCGCTCGATGATTTACCAGCTTTTCAAAGACGGGACGGACCGCGACGTTTGGCTGATCTTTGGAAATCGATACGAGACGGACATTCTTTACAAGGAAGAATGGGAAAAACTTGCGGCCGAGCACCGCAATTTTCATTTCATCCCGGCGGTTTCAAGACCCCAAACCTGGACCGGCGAGAAGGACTACGTTCAAAAACTCCTTCCGAAATACATCCTCTCTCCTCAGGACACCCACCTCTACATCTGCGGCCTCACCAACATGATCAATGAAGTCTCGAAGACCGCCGAGGGAATGGGTTTCTCAAAAGAACAAATCCTCTTCGAGAAGTACGACTGACTCGGGTTCAGAAATCCGAGAGCGAGGTATCGACCGAGCGGTCGTCCTCCTCCGTCCAAATTCCCAGCTCTTCCAACGCGGCAATTTCCTGGGAAAGATCGCTCGTCATGGAAAGAGCGATCGGAACCGATCCGTTGGGAAGAAGGACGGTCCGTGTCCCGGAAGATGACTTCAGAACAGCGGCCCAAACGAAGACGACGAGAACACCCAGGACCGGAACCAAGGTGGGAATCCAAATCGGAAACCGGACCTTTCGGCGTTCCCTTTCTTCGGCCCGCGCGCGGATCCGCTCCGCCACCGAAACGCTGAAGCCCGTCAGGATACCCGAAGGGACTTTCTTCTCCCGGAGGGCGCGGAATTCCTCTTGGAGCGATTCATCCATTTTCTCAAAAGGCTCTTCAGTCATCGGATCTCCCTCCCATCCGTCACGCGATTTGCGAGACGCTTGCGCATTTTTTGAGCGGCCTGCCACAGGTGGGCCTTGACCGCGCCCAAACTGAGATTCAGGGTGCCGGCAATTTCCTCCAGGCTCATCCCTTCCAGGTAGCGGAGCGTGAACGCATTTCTTTGCTGGAAAGGCAGACTGTCGAGAGCGATGTAAATCTCGGCCGCAAGCTCCTGATGAATCACTTGTTCGCGCGGGTTGGGAATGGACGATGTCGCGCGATCGAGGGGATCGGGGTCGCTTTCTTCCCGCCGTCCCTTTTTCCGGCGAAGGAAATCTTTGCAGTGATTCACGAGGACCCGGTAAAACCAGGTGTAGAAGCGGCTCTCTTCCTTAAATGAAGCCAGATTTTCATACGCTTTCACGAACGCTTCCTGTGTCACGTCCCTCGCATCCTCCCAGTTCCCCAAAAAGGAGCACGCCACGTGAAGGGCGCGCTCTTGATACTTCTCCACGAGCGCGGAGAAGGCCGCGAGATCCCCTCTCCGCGCTTCGGCAATCAGGATTTCTTCCACGTCATTGGGATCTCTTCATCCGGCCCCACGGACGAGGACGATATCCTCTGCGTGCATCCCGAAAATCCTCGCGTCGGTCACGGTAATCTTCCCGCCGATCCCGGATGTTTTCGCGTCTGGTCTGTTGCCGGTCTTTCCATCGTTCGGTGAGCCGGGGATGTTTTTGAAGAAACTCCTGAAATTTCTGCGGATTCTCCTTTTCAAGCCGGCCCAGCTTCCCCAAGCGATGCTGTTGCCTGCGGCGTTTAAATTCCTCGAACTTTTCCGGATTTTTGGCTTTCCATTCTTGAAGCCTTTGCTTCATCTCGGTCTTCCGTCCTTCGGCGAGACGCTTGAATTCGTCCGGATTCTCCTGCTTCAATTTTTTCCAATAAGCCAGACGATCCCGAAAACCCTCGCCTGAATCGGACGGTGCGGGGGAGGTCGTGGATGCGGGGGCTTCCTCGGCCCGGGCTTTCAGGGCAGCCATCCCCATCATAAAAATGAGGACCGCCAACCCGACGAATGCTTTTCTTTTAAATGGGTTCATGGGTGATTCTCCTTTCCTTTTTCATCCTTTTAGACGCAGGAGGGGCTAAAAAGGTTTAATGGAAAGAAAGCGCTTTGAGCACCGCCTGATCGGCGGGCGGGAAAGGGTAACGGTGAAGCTCATGGGGCCGGACCCAGCGGACTTCCTGGCATCCATGGGGGAAGGGCTGGCCTTCCAAGAGTTCACATTCATGGAAATAAAGCGAAACCCGTTTTTCGGGGTAACGATGGTCGATCCGCCCCAGGTAACGGCCGGGACGAATCCGGATCCCGAGTTCTTCCCAGATTTCTCGGACCAAACAGGCTCCCAGGCTTTCCGGCGCGATCCGCTTGCCGCCGGGAAACTCCCAGAGCCCGCCCAGGTGATCCTTCGCGCGCCGCCTGGCGATCAAAATCCCTCCGCCCTGCCGGATGACGGCGCACCCGACATCAATGGAAGGAGGAAGCATGCCTTCCATTGTGACGACGGGTTTCTTCGCTGTCAACTTTCTTGCCCTCCCCTTCTTATGCCTAGAAGTGGTTTCATAACTTGTTGCAAGTGATTAAGGCGCAAGCGATATGCACAAACGCTCTGTAAATTTCAATTTTGCGGTCCCAGCGAACAATG
>JGI1358J11329_10001005_pt1 | contig 23909 bp, 21 predicted proteins | sample Subgroupgradi54m_FD_11329 | JGI IMG/M metagenome (IMG submission 11329)
CGGCTGCCAAGGCGATGGTCGTACACGGTGGTATAGGACATGACGTTTTTCACGTAGTCGCGCGTCTCGCCGTACGGGATGGTTTCCACCCAGATGTCGGCGTCCAGTGTCTTGTCCGGCAGCCATGAGTTCACGCGGTTCGGACCGGCATTGTACGAGGCTGTGGCCAGCACCTGGTTGCCGTTGTTGCGGCCGAGCACCTCCTTCAGGTAACTCACACCCAGGCGCAGGTTGTTCTCGATGTTGAGCAGCGCGCGGTTGTTGCGGATTGGCATGTTGAGCTTGCGACCCGTGAGCCGGCCGGTGGACGGCATCAGTTGCATCAGCCCGAGCGCGCCGGCCTGCGAGCGCGCATCCGCGACGAAGGCCGATTCCTGCCGCACCACGCCGTAAATCCAGCTGGGGTCGATGCCATATTCGGTGGCGTTGGCCTCGATCGTGTCGCGGTACAGCAGCGGGAAGCGCAGCTCGAGATCGTCCTGCTGATCGCTGCGCGCCACCGTGAGGATGGCGCGGTCGTGCCAGCCCCACTGGCGCGCGATCACCGCGGCCACGGCCAGATCGCGGTTGTTCAGGCGGCGCGTGGTCCAGTTCCACTGGCGGCGCGAGTCGGTCACTTGTCCAATCAGATACAGCTCCTGCGCCATCTGGATACCGGGACGCGCCAGCATCGCGCTCACCTCTTCCGGTGTCGCGTCGGTGCTCACGTGCTGCATGGAGTAGTCCTTGCCGGCGCGGTCGGCGGCGAGAAACCCGTAGTAGCTGCGGTCGCGCGCGAGGGTCTCGTAGAGACGGCGCGCCTCGTCCTTGTTGCCCGTGGACTCGAGAATGCGCGCGGTCCAGTAGCGCCATTGGCTGTCTTGCCGCTGCTCCTCGCTCAATCCCGCGATGAAGCGCTTGGCCATTTCCCATTGCCCGGCGCGCAACGCCGTCTTCACCCGCCACAGGTGCAGCGACATGTCNCCCGGATCGGCGGAAACCGCCGACAGCCACGTCAGCGCTTGCGGCAGCTGGTCCTGCGCCGCGAGGATGCCGATGTAACGCAGGACATAATTGTCGTCCTCGCCGAAGAACTGGTATTTGTGCTTGAGCAAATCCCATTGCACCATGGCCTCCTCGGGATCGCGGTAGGCGAGGCGCACCACGCCGTGTTTGACGATCATGCGCGCCACCGGCGTTTCGACCGGGTAGGCGATGTTATGCAGCTCGCGCACCGGATCGCGGTGCATCGCCTGCCAGCGCCTGACCCACACCCGCTCGGCGGGATCGAGATATTGCGCGATCTCGCCGGCGAGACGCAGATTGCGCGACTCCATCGCCAGACGGATGCGCGCCCAGACCTTGTCGCTGGTCATATGCCCGGCCTTTTTCCAGGCGGCGAACACCGGCTCGCAGCTCCGCGGCAATTGCTTGCCGGTGAGCCAGAGTTTTTCCACCTCGGTCATGAGGGCAGCCTGCTCCTCGCTCGTCTTCAGCAGATGCGAAACACGCAGGCACTGCAATTCGGGATCGTCCTCGATGTCCTGGTATTCCTTGAGGAAAGTCTTCCAGTCGCCGCGGCCCGCCAGCACGCGCAGCCATTTCTTGCGGATGGTATCGCTGACCGGCGCCTGGCTGTTTTCCGCGAGAAAGCGCCGCAGGTCGGCCGCGGGCGTGGCGGCAACACGATTTTTGATGGATTCATATTCGAGATAGCCGCGCAGGATGTAACCGTCCAGGCGCACATAGAGCATCTTGAAGCGCGTGGTCTGACCGGCCTTCAAGGCCTCGATCGCCGCCAGATAATCACGGCGGCTGCTTTCTTCGTCCTGGATTAAATCCTGCGCGAACGACGCCCCGCCCACGCTTGCCAGCCCGGCCAAAAGTAAAAAAATCGAGAGGAATCGCTGCATGCTGCCTTATTATAGATAACCACGCCTGGAATTATTGCGGCGGTATGAATCTACTTGAACATGTACTGAACGGCCAAGGATATACCCATGACCCTGGAAACGATCAATCCTACCACCGGCGAGCGGTTGAAAACCTTCGACACATGGAACGAACGACAAACGGATGCGGCGCTCGCCGACGCGGCGGCGGCCACCGCCGGCTGGCAGGCAAGCTCGTTTGCCGAGCGCGCACGGCTGTTCCGCAACGCGGCCACCGAACTGCGAAATAACACGGCACATTATGCAGGAATAATCACGCTTGAGATGGGCAAGATCGCCAAGGAGGCGCGCGCCGAGGTGGAGAAATGCGCCTTGGGCTGCGAGTTCTACGCCGAACACGCTGCGACCTTCCTCCAGGACGAAAAGATCGAATCCGACGCAAGCTTGAGCTACGTCGCTTACCTGCCGCTCGGGACCGTGCTCGCGATCATGCCGTGGAATTTCCCGTTCTGGCAGGTGTTCCGCTTCGCCGCGCCAAGCCTCATGGCGGGCAACACCGCGGTGCTGAAACACGCCTCGAACGTCCCGCAATGCGCTCTCGCCATCGAAGAGATCTTCCGCAAGGCCGGTTTCCCCAAAGGCGTTTTTCGCGCGCTCATGACCTCCGCGGCACAGGCGGAGAAAATCATCGCCGATCCGCGCATTCACGCGGTGACGCTCACGGGCAGCGACACCGCCGGAAGAAAGGTGGCGGCCGCGGCCGGGGCCAGCCTCAAGAAATCCGTGCTCGAACTTGGCGGCTCGGATGCTTTCATCGTCCTGGCGGATGCCGATCTCGAGCAGGCGGCGTCCGTCGGCGTGGCCTCGCGTTTTCTCAACTGCGGACAAAGCTGCATCGCCGCGAAGCGTTTCATCCTGGTTGAATCGATCGCCGAATCCTTTATCGAACTTTTCAGGCACAAGGCCCAAGCCCTGCGCCTGGGCGATCCGGCACGGGAAGACACCGGGCTCGGACCCATGGCGCGCGCCGACTTGCGCGACCAGCTGCGCCGGCAAGTGGCTGATTCGGTGATGGCGGGGGCGACGTTTACGCTGCACGGCGGACCGGCCGCCGGTCCGGGATTTTTCTACGAGCCCACGATCATCGACCATGTCGCCCCCGGCATGCGCGCCTACGAGGAAGAACTGTTCGGTCCGGTGGCGATCATGATCCGGGCCAGGGATGAAGAAGCCGCGATGTGTATCGCCAATGACAACCGCTACGGGCTGGGTGGGAGTGTGTGGACGCGGGATGTCAAAAAAGGTGAACGGCTGGCGCGGCGCCTCCGGTCAGGCGCGAGCTTCGTCAACGGGCTAGTCAAAAGTGATCCGCGTTTGCCTTTTGGAGGAATCAAAGACTCGGGCTACGGACGCGAACTGTCCGTGCACGGCATTCGGGAGTTTGTAAATGTAAAAACGGTTTGGATTAAGTAGTATGTAGTTTTGTTTCGGCTTTCCGATACGCCCACCAGAACATCCAGATTCCCAGAAAAACCATCGGCAGGCTCAACACCTGTCCCATGGTCACCCAGCCGAAGGCGAGATAGCCGAGCTGGGCATCCGGTTCGCGCACCAACTCCACCATAAAACGGAACACCCCGTAGCAAAACAGAAACAGCCCCGAGACAGCCGCCTGCGGTCGTGGCTGGCGCGCATAAATCCAGAGAACCAGGAACAGCACCACCCCTTCGAGAGAAAATTCGTAAAGTTGTGAAGGGTGACGCGGCAGCGGTCCGGCGTTGGGAAATACCATCCCCCAGGGCACGTCGGTGGTGCGGCCCCAGAGTTCATGGTTGATGAAATTGCCAAGACGGCCGGCGCCCAGGCCCAGCGGGGTCAGCAGCGCGACAAAATCAGCCACAACAAAAAACGCGCGATGAGTTCGGCGCGCATACAGCCACATGGCAACGATGACGCCGAGCAGACCGCCGTGGAACGACATGCCACCGGTCCAGATGTAAAAAATCTCGATTGGGTGTTCGAGGTAATAACCGAAGTTATAGAAAAGCACGTAACCGATGCGGCCGCCGAGGATGACGCCGAGCGCGCCATAAAAAAGAAAATCGGCGATTTCCTGCGGGTGCCAGCCGGAACCAGGACGCTTCGCGCGGTAAATACCGAGCCACCACGCGCCGAGGAAACCAACGAGATACATGAGCCCGTACCAGTGCACCTTGAGCGGGCCAAGATGGATGGCAACCGGATCGATATCAGGAGCAAGCATGGGGCGGGATTATGAATGAGACCGGGGACAAGCGCTACGCGGGCTCAGGCGGCTTTTTGCACCGCGAGCGTTCCGGAACGGCCGTCCACTTCGCCTTGAATCAACTCGCCGACCGGAATGCGATCGCGTTCGCGCAGATGTTCGCGCGCCAAGTCGTCCAGGCGGACGAAACGAACATCCCGTTTTTGCGCCTGTGCCAGCAGTGCGCGGAACAGGTCGATCTTGATCATGCCCTCAATCTCGGCGTGCGCGGTCAGCACATTGAGTTGTCCCGGACGCAGCCATGACAGGTACTGTTCGACCAGGCGTTCCTCGGGATATTCCGGGCGTCCGAGCAGTTCATCGAGCGTCGGCAACGTCGTCGGAATCTGCAAGGTCTTGAACGCGATCCGGTTCGCACGCGGGAAAAAGGCGTGCGTGCCGCGCGTATCGCTGGCATACAGCAGGCCGGCGTCATCGTAGGCCGCCAGGCTCAGGGCGTTCGCCTGCCAGCCGGCGGCGCCGGCGGTTTGCGCGGGCTCGCCATAGATGCGCTCGAACTCGCGGCGCGCCTTGTCGAATTCGGCATAAACCTCGGCGCGCGACATGCGCGCCAGACCATCCTGCCAGCGGATGTGATCGTAACAGTGGATCCCAACCTCGTGGCCGCGGTCGCGCGCGGCACGCAGGATCGCTCCGTTGCGCCGGCCGATGTGCGGGCCCGGCCACAGCACGCCGTTCAGCAGAGTGCGCAGCCCGTAGGTACTGACGACACTGGTGCGCGCCACTTTCTGGAAGAAACCCGGCCGGAAGATGCGCCGGATGGCGCGGCCGGTATTGTCAGGACCGAGAGAAAAAAGAAACGTCGCCTTGATGCCGAATTCGTCGAATAGATCCAGAAGCCGCGGCACGCCGACGCGCGTGCCGCGATCGGTATCGACATCGACCTTGATCGCGAGGCGCGTCTCCGGCATGGCCGCCGGTCAACCTTCCAGTTCCTGCGACGGCCGGCCGAGATGATAATCGAGCGTCTTGCGCAGCGCCGTCTTGAAGTCGGTCACGGGCTTCCAGCCCAGGTATTTCTCGGCGTTACGGATCGACGGCACGCGCGTCAGGATGTCCTGATACCCCTTGCCGTAATAATCGCCCGAGTTCACCGTGACGAGGCGGGTCTTTTCCGCCAGCGGAGCATACTTGGGATAGGTCTTCACGAGCGCGAGCACGGTCTCGGCCAGCTCACGCACCGACATGTCGTTTTTCGGGTTGCCGATGTTGAAGATGCGCCCGTCGGCGCAGCCGTCCTTGTTTTCGATGATGCGCATGAGCGCGTCCACGCCGTCGTCGATGTAAGTGAAGCTGCGCCGCTGCGCGCCGCCGTCGACGAGCTGGATGTCCTTGCCGCGAAGAATGTTGCCGATGAACTGCGTGAGCACACGCGAGCTGCCTTCCTTGGGCTCGAGGATATTGTCGAGCTTGGGGCCGATCCAGTTGAACGGCCGGAACAGAGTGTATTTGAAGCCTTGCTGCTGGCCGTAGGCGGCGATCACACGGTCGAGCAGTTGCTTGCTGCACGAATAAATCCAGCGCGGTTTGTTGATCGGCCCGAGCACGAGGTTCGAAGCCTCCTCGTCGAACTCGGTGTCCGCGCTCATGCCATACACCTCGGAGGTCGAGGGGAACAACACGCGCTTTTTGTAGCGCACGCACTGGCGCACCACCGCCAGGTTGGCCTCGAAGTCGAGCTCGAACACGCGCAGCGGATCGAGCACATAGGTCGCGGGCGTGGCGATAGCCACGAGCGGCAGCACCACGTCACATTTCTTGACGTGGTACTCGATCCACTCCTTGTTGATGGTGATGTCGCCCTCGACGTAGTGGAAGCGGTCGTGGCCGAGACACTGGTCGAGTTTGTCCCGGCCCATGTCCATGCCGTAGACCTCCCAGTCGGTGTCGCGCAGGATGCGCTCGGTCAGACTGTTGCCGATAAAACCGTTCACACCGAGGATCAAGACTTTAAGGCTCATGCTGACTCCGTTCAAAAAATGCGTATGTTAAACCGATGCCGCCTGCGATGTCGCTTCGCCCAGGATCTGGCCGGGCCGCAACCCATGCATGCTGCCCTCCTGCTCCGGGCCACCGCGCCACTGCCATTTCGTTATTTCCAGAGAACCGTTCCCCGCCGCCACCCGCAACGGTGCGACCGAAACCACCTGGCCCGGCCGTCCGGCGCCGTCCGGCCGCGGCTCGGCCCACCAGACGAAAAACCGGCGGCCCTCCACGTCCGCCGCTCCTGCGCATCCCTGCGCCCGCGGCATTTGTGCATCCTGCACATCAGTGAAAGCACCGGGATAGGGATGGGTCACGGCGCGGATGAGGTTGAAAAGTTGCCGGGCGTCGGCGCGCCAGTCGATGCGTCCATCGTCCGGTTTGCGCCCGCCGAAGTAGCTCGCCTGCGATTCGTCCTGCGGGCGGCGCGGCGCGCAACCCTGTTTTATCGCAGCCAGGCTGCGTTCCAGGACCTGGCGCGCGGCCGCCGTCACTTTAATAAAGACATCCTGTGCCGTGTCACGCGGGCCGATGGACACGGCTTCCTGGTCGATGATGTCGCCGGCATCGGGGCGCTTGACCATATGGTGCAGCGTCGCGCCAGTTTCGGTCTCGCCGTTCAGCACCGCCCAGTTGATCGGCACCCGCCCGCGGTATTTCGGCAGTAGTGAACCGTGCAGGTTGAACGCGCCGAGGCGTGGGATGTCCAGGATCTCCTGGCAGATCATGTTGCGGTAATAAAAAGAAAAAATGATATCCGGCTTCATCTCGCGCAGCCGGGCGATCCATTCCGGCGTGTTCACGGAATCCGGTGTGTGGACCGGTATGCCATGCTGGCGCGCGAGCTGCGCCACCGACCTGAACCAGATTTTTTCCTCGGGGTTGTCGCGATGTGTGAACACCGCGAGCACGCGGCTGCCACGGGAGACCAGCGTATCGAGGCATTCGACACCGACGTCATGATAGGCAAAGACGACAACGCCGGGCTCAGCCACCTGTGCCCGCCTTCTGGGTATCGGGTTGCTCGTAGATGTCACGAATCATGAAGCGCGGGCGGCGGCGGACTTCCTGGTAGATACGGCCGACGTACTCGCCGATGACGCCGAGCCCCATGATGCCGACACCGACCAGGAAATACAGGATCGCGAACAGCGTGAACACGCCCTCCGCTTCCGGACCGATGATCAGGCGGCGAATAAAGAGGAATATCACGAACAGCAGACTGCCGGCGGCGATGAGCATGCCGAAGAATGTGAATACCTGCAGCGGCACGACGGAGAAGCCCGTCATGAGATCGAAGTTGAGACGAATCAGATCGTAGAGCCGGTACTTCGAGGTCCCGGCGGCGCGCGCGGCATGTTCGACTTCAACCTCGGTCGGATTGGCGGCATAGCTCATGGCCAGCGCCGGAATGAAGGTCGAGGTCTCGCCGCTGGCGGTGATGTGCTCGACGATGTGGCGGCGGTAGGCGCGCAGCATGCAGCCCTGGTCGCGCATGCGGATGCGCGTGGTGCGCTCACGCACCGCGTTGAGCAGGCGCGACGCCTTGCGGCGGAACCAGGAATCGTGCCGGTCCTTGCGGTAGCCGCCGACGACGTCATGTCCGTTCTCGATCTCCGCCAGCAGCTTGGGTATTTCCTCCGGTGGATTCTGCAGGTCGGCGTCGAGCGTCACGATCACCTCGCCGCGCGCGCGCTCGAATGCCGCCATGATCGCCATGTGCTGGCCGAAATTGCCGTTGAAGTCGATGACGCGCACCTGCTTCGGACGTTGCTGGTGAAAATCCTTGAGCAGCTCCAGCGAGTTGTCGCGGCTGCCGTCATTGGTAAAAAGGATCTCGAAGGGTTTCCCATATTTGTCGAGCGTCGCCGTCAGACGCAGGAATAGCGCCGGCAGGTTTTCCTGCTCGTTGTATACCGGAATCACGACGCTCAAATAAGGCTTGGTCACGTCACTTCCTTCCGAACAAATCGGCCATGGCGGCGATCGCCCGGTCCTGGTCGGTATCGCGCAGGCCGGGGAACAACGGCAGGCTCACGATGCGGTCGCCGATGCTTTCGGCATTCGGAAAATCGCCGGGCTTGAAACCGTAATGTTCGCGGTAATAAGGATACAGGTGCACCGCGCGGTAATGCAGCCCGGTGCCGATGTTACGCTGCTTCATGCCCTGCATGAAGTCGTCGCGGTCCATGCCCGCGGCCGCGGGATTGATCAGCGGCGTGTACAGGTGCCAGGCGTGGCAATGGGCGAATTCGGGCGTGCCGGGCCGGGTCCACTGCGGCCAGCCAGCGAGGAGTTTCTGGTAACGCCGCGCCAGTTCCGTGCGGCGTTTTATGAAACCGTCGAGCGCGGGGAGTTGGTGCAAGCCGAGCGCGGCCTGGATGTCCATCATGTTGTACTTGAGGCCCGGAGCAATGATCTCGTAGTGCTGCGATCCGCTCTTGCCGAAGCGGTTCCATGCCTCGCGGTCCATGCCGTGAAAGCGCAGCAGTGCGATTTTTTCGGCGAGCTTGTCGTCGCGCGTCACCACGCAACCGCCCTCGCCCGTGGTCATGTTCTTGTTGGGGTGGAAGCTGAACACCTGGGTGTCGCCGAAGGCGCCGATGCGCTTTCCCTTATATTCCGTGCCAATGGCATGCGCGGCGTCTTCGATTACGCGCAGGCCATGCTTGGCCGCCAGTTCGTACAGCGGATCGAGGTCCACCGGCAAACCGGCAAAATGCACCGGCATGATCGCGCGCGTGCGTTTCGTGATCGCCTTGGCGAGCTTTGATACATCCATGTTGTAGGTATCGAGTTCCACGTCCACCAGCACCGGCTTGCCACCCGCGAGCACGATGGTGTTGAGCGTGGCGGCGAAGGTCATCGGCGTGGTAATGACCTCGTCGCCGGGCTTGAGTTCCAGCGCGAGCATTGCCAGGTGCAGCCCGGCGGTGGCGGAGGAAAGCGCAAGCGCGTGCGGTGCGTTGAAGTAGCGCTTCAGCTCTTCCTCAAACTTTTTCACCCGCGGGCCGGTGGTGATCCAGCCGGATTCCAGACAGGCCACGACTTCGGCGATGGCTTCGCGGCTGATAGAAGGCCGCGAGAACGGGAGGAATTCGTCGATCATGTATACACCATATTTAACTGGCGTTAATCAGCGCTTGATTTCTGCGCGTCCGGGTTAAACGTAGTATTGGGTCGCTTTCTGAAACAGAGAAACGCCAGCGCAGAGCTTATGACTACCAATAATCCGGATAATATCCAAACTACAGCTTCATAATATTTCTTTGCTTCCTTCCAGGTTGCATCCAGATTTTGATTCTGTTCGATCGCTTGCGAGACCAGTTTGGCCAACGTCGCGCGATCCAGGGTGGCCAACTCCGTTTCAGAAGCTTTTATATAATTCGGGAATACCATGCGCATCGAAACATCCGCCGTCCGTAATACGAACAACGCGTAACCAACCGCCATTAACGGAAGAAGCAATACAGATATGCCTAGCAGCTTTCTCATTGAAAATGTTGTAATCGCCTAGCTGCGGGTGACCAGATAAACCCCGGCGATGATGATGAGAATGCCGGTGATGCGCGTCAGCGAAAGATTTTCCTGGAACAGGTAGTAGCCGGCCACGGCGTTGACGATGTAGCCCACGGACAGCATCGGGTAGGCGAAGCCCACCTCCACGCGCGACAGCACCAGCAGCCACACCGCGACGCTCAGCACGTAGGCGAACAGGCCGGCGAGCACGAACGGATTGGCCGCCACCTGCAGGCCGATGGGAACGAAATTCGCCCAGGCAAATTCGAAGTAGCCGATGCGGCGCATGCCTGCCTTGAGCAGCAGCTGCGCGCCGGCGTTGAGCAGCACGCCCAGCAGAATCAGCGGGAGATAATTCATGGTTGCCCCATCCTGTTGGTCACCAGCACGTTCGATCCGGTCTGCGCGATCAGGTGAAACCGCCCGCGCCCTTCGGCACGCAGTTTGTCATAGTTGCCCTGCCCGGTCAGCAGGTAGGCGCGGCGCGGCCCGTCCCAGCGGCGCCAGAAAGAGGCCTCATCGATCATCCAGCCGCTCACGTCCTCGATCTCGGTGCCGAACCGCAGCTCCCCTTTCCAGTCGACGACGGTAATGCGCCGTTCGAGATACACCGGTAGGTCCTGGTAATACTCCTGGTAGGTCATGACCTCGTCGCCGGCTTGCAGGCGCGGTTTCAACGCCAGCGCCAGTTCCTTGACCGAGCGCTTGTGATCCAGATAGCTGAAGCCCCGGTCGACCACGCCCAGAAATACCACCGCCGTGAACGCCAGCGCCACGACGGTCCAGAGCGGGCGTCGCAGGAACCCAACGCCAAATGGCAGCAGGGCCGTAGCCAGCAGGCTGCCCAGAATCACCCAAGCGTAACCGCCGAATACCGCGGCGTATTCCGCCACGCGTGGGCGATCCGGAGTGCTCTCCGGGACAAACACCAGCGCCAGGACCAGCATGAATCCGAGTGCGAGCAACGCCCAGGTTCCGGCGCGCAGGCCCGCCGACGAAGCTGGATCCCAATGCAGTGCAAGATAGCGCGCCACCAGCAGCGCCAGCGGCGGCAGGATCGGAAGGATGTAGGGAATGAGTTTAGAATCTGAAAACGAGAAGAACGCGAATACCAGGCCCGCCCACAGCAGCAGAAACAGCCCCTCGCGGTTTTCGTGACGCGCGCGCCACGAAACCGGCCAGTTCTTCACCACCGCCTGCGTCAGATAGGCGGTCCACGGATAGAACCCCGCGAGCAACACCGGAATGAAAAACCACGCGGGCTGGTAGCGGTCGTGTACCTTGGTCAGGTAGCGCTGAAAATGTTCGTGGATGAAATAAAACTGCGCGAACTCGGGATTGGCGCGTGCCGCCGCGATATGCCACGGCGCTGCAATCAACAGGAACAACGCCAGTCCGGACGGAAGATAAATCGACCGGAGCAGCCGCCACTCGTTCAGGATCAGGATCCACGCACCGATCACCATGGCCGGAATCACCATGCCGATGAGTCCCTTGGTCAGGGTGGCGAGCGCGGCGCAGGCGTAGAAGGTCCAGAAATAATTCCGGCGCGCGCGGCCGGGCGGTTCGCGCGTGCCGAGCAGGAAGGCGAGCAGCGCCACCGTGAGCAGCGCCGATAACGCCATGTCGAGCGTGATGGCGCGCCCGAGAAAATAATGCAGTGGCGCGGTGGCGAGCACCGCGGCCGCGATCAAACCGGTGCGCCGGTCATACAGCTTGCGGCCCGCGACATACACCGCGAGACAGCCGATGACGGCGAACGCCGCCGGCCACAGGCGCATGGCCGATTCGCTGATCCCGAAAACCTTGATCGCGCCGGCCTGCAGCCAGTAGAACAGCACCGGCTTCTCGAAATACTTCACGCCGTTCAAACGCGGCGTGACGTAATCGCCCGAGACCGTCATCTCGCGCGGAATCTCGACGTAACGTCCCTCGTCCGGATGCCACAGCGCGCGTTGGCCGAGTCCCCAGCCGAACAGCAGGCCGAGCATCAGCGTCAATAAAAGCATGTCGCGCCACCACGCCGGCTCTGCCGGGGCAGACGCCGTGGACGGGCGGGGTTGAGCGGTGAACATTTCGGGTGACGGTTCCGTGTACCGGGGTGCAAAAATTCAGTCCTTGCGCGAGGGCGGATTATTCCAGAAATCCCCGGCGGAACCGAGCGAAAGTAGCGTCCCGCGAGGCAAGCCGCTATAGTTGACTGCATTTGTCGGGATATAAATATGAGCCAGACTGCACACACCAATCGCCTCGTCCACGAAACCAGTCCTTACCTCCAGCAGCACGCGCACAACCCGGTGGACTGGTATCCGTGGGGCGCAGAAGCGCTGGACAAGGCGCGGCGCGAAGACAAGCCGATCCTGGTCTCGATCGGCTACTCGGCCTGTCACTGGTGTCACGTGATGGAGCACGAATCGTTCGAGGACGAGGACGTCGCGCGCGTGATGAACGAGCTGTTCGTATGCATCAAGGTGGACCGCGAGGAGCGTCCCGATCTCGACAAGATCTACCAGACTTCGCACCAGCTCCTGGCGCAACGCTCCGGCGGCTGGCCGCTCAACATGTTTCTCACGCCCGCCGATCAAATGCCGTTCTTCGGCGGGACATATTTTCCCAAAACACCCAAATACGGCATGCCGGGATTCACTGAGCTGCTGCACCATGTGGCGCAGATCTATTCACAGAAACGCGACGCCATCCGTGAACAGAATGAATCGCTGCGTGGCGTTTTCACGCGTCTGCAACCACCGGATCCGGTGCCGGGTGTGCATCCCGGTCCGGAGGCGCTTGACCAGGCACAGGCCGAATTGCTGCGCCAGTTCGACAAGCGCTTCGGCGGGTTCGGGGCTGCGCCGAAATTTCCGCACCCTACATCGATCGAGCTGTGCCTGCACCGCTGGGAGCAGAGTGTCCGCCAAGGCTCAGAAGATCAACAAGCGCTGCGCATGGCGCGCGACACGCTCACGGCCATGGCTCACGGCGGCCTCTACGACCAGGTCGGCGGCGGCTTCAGCCGCTACTCGGTGGACGAGCGCTGGGAGATTCCGCACTTTGAAAAGATGCTGTACGACAACGCCCAGCTGCTGTCGCTCTACACCGATGCCTGGCTCGCGACCGGCGACGCGCTGTTCCGGCGCATCGCCCTCGAAACGGCGGAATGGGTGATGCGCGAGATGCAGGCGCCGGGCGGAGGTTATTACTCGGCGCTCGATGCCGACTCCGAAGGTCACGAAGGAAAATTCTATGTCTGGACGGTAGACGAGATCCGCACGCTGCTGACACCCGAGGAATGGGAAACCATCGAACGGCGCTTCGGCCTGAAGGGCACGCCCAATTTCGAAGGCCGGTGGCACTTCAACGTGCGTATTGACGACGCCACCCTGGCCCTTGAACGCCAGTGCACGGAATCCGATGTCGTGGCATTGCTGGAGTCGGCGCGCCGCAAACTTTATTTGGCGCGCGAAAAACGCGTGCGCCCGGGGCGGGATGAAAAGATCCTGACCTCGTGGAACGGACTCATGATCAAGGGCATGGCGCGCGCCGGGCGGGTGCTGGGCCGGCCCGATTTCATCGCCTCGGCCGGGCGCGCGCTGGATTTCATCCGCGCGCAACTGTGGCGCGACAACCGCTTGCTCGCCACGCACAAGGACGGCAAATCGCATCTGAGCGCCTACCTCGACGACCACGTGTTCCTGATGGAAGGGGCGCTCGAATTGCTGCAGGCGCAATGGCGTGGACCGGATTTAGATTTCACGCGCGCATTGGCCGACACCGTACTCGAACATTTCGAGGACGAAAGCCGCGGCGGCTTTTATTTCACCGGCGACGATCACGAGAAACTGGTTTACCGTCCCAAACCGGTCGCGGACGACGCCATTCCTTCGGGCAACGGTGTGGCGGCACTCGTGCTGCTGCGGCTCGGCCATGTGCTCGGGGATCTTAATTATCTGCATGCGGCGGAGCGCACACTGGAGGCGTTGTACTCGAGCCTGCGAAGCCAGCCTTCCACGCACGGGGCGCTGCTGCTGGCGTTGGAGGAACTGCTCGACCCGCCCCAAACAGTCGTTCTGCGCGGAACGCCCGGAGCGATGAACCCCTGGCAGACCGTCGCTGGCCGCCACTACCGCCCGCACCGGCTGGTATTGGCGATTCCGGACGACGCGGAAAATCTCCCCGGCATGCTCGCCGAGCGCAAGGCCGCGAGCGGCATCACCGCCTATGTCTGCGCGGGCCACGCCTGCCAGGCACCGGTCACGAACCTGGCGGACTTCGAGGCGTCGCTGAACTAGGCCGTGGGAAGCGGAAGGTTTCGCGCCGGTCAGTTGACCAAGCTGGAGGCGTATTTTGTCGACCGCGTGATTTAGTCGGGTATTGCGGCAGTTTTGGCCTCTCGCGGGAGTTCGTGGCACGGTATATGCAGAAATTTCCTACAATATAAATTATTCCACCATCCGCCAGGAACCCGCCCCTTGCCCGACTCCAACATTCAGCCGCCACGCATCTCCACACTGGCCATCGAGCCTGCGGCTTCATCTGCGCCCGCTGGAATCCTTTCGGGCCTGGGTCGTCTGTTCACGGCCGCGCGGACAATCCACGCGCGCGAGAAATCCCGTATTCGCGCCGAGATCGCACAGGTACCGGGACTGATGGCGCTGCTGATGAAACCACGCAACGGACAGAAATGGACCCGGGCCGAACGCGCCGAACTGCGCGCCCAATTGCGCCGGCTGTCACGACTGGGACTGTATCTGATAACCGCGGTGACTCCCGGCACCAGCCTGACACTGCCGCTGCTGGCGTGGTGGCTGGACCGGCGTCAGCGCCAGCGTGACGGCGATCCGTCCCGCGGCATGACGTCCTGATTCCGCGTCTCAGCGGAAATAAGCGACGTAGCTGTACAGCGCTGCATAAAACAGCAGCATGGCCAGAAAATTCCAGTGGCCGTTGTTGCGGAACAATACCTGCCAGCTGAAAAACCGCACCGCCGGATCGGTCAGTTTGCCGAACACGGGCAGAAAGCGGTTCACGCGCGCACCATAATCGCGGTACGGCTGACCCAGAATTTCCGTGAGATGTTGCTCCTCGCGTTGCACGCGATTGACCATGTAAAAATAATAAAGAACCACATAGGCCACGCTGAGATAAATGTCGCCGAGCAACAGTACCAGACCCAGGATAAGAAAAAACCGGCCGAGGTACATCGGGTTGCGCACCAACACATAGGGCCCGCGTGCCGTGAGCTGCTCGTTTTTCACCAGCGAGGCGAACGACCAGAGCTGAATCGCCTCGCCGAACAGCGACACCAGAAATCCGCCCGGTAATCGCGATGCATCGGTGTAACGCGCGAGCACCACGAGAAACACCAGGAACAAAACGTAACGCAGCCGGAGAAACAGCTTGCGCGCGAACGGATGATTGAAAACACGGTGAATGGCGTCAAACATGGCCTAGTCTGATTCAATGACGGACGCGATTATACGGTGACTCCCGCGCCATTCCCAACCGGGCGGAGCGTGAAAGTTAGAAAATGCCCGGGGAAAACAATATAATCAGCCCCTGACCTCCCCGGCTGACAATGTGACCCATTTTTCATGAACGATTATATAGCGCCACAGTGCAATATCTTCTGGGCGCGGTTCTTTCCGTTTCTGCGCTGGTGGCCGCTACTTAACCGGCAAACACTCAAGGCCGATCTGATGGCCGGCCTCACCGGGGCCGTGATCGTGCTGCCGCAAGGCGTGGCCTTCGCCCTGATCGCCGGATTGCCGCCGGTGTACGGCCTGTATTCCGCCATGGTCCCGCCGATCCTCGCCGGCCTGTTCGGTTCCTCGCGCCACCTGATCTCCGGTCCCACCACGGCCATTTCCATCGTGGTCTTCGCCACGGTTTCCAGGTTCGCCGAGCCGGGCAGCGCCCAGTACATCAGCATGGCACTGATGCTGACCTTTCTCGCCGGTGTCTACCAGTTCGTGCTGGGCCTGGCGCGCATGGGGGCGCTGGTCAACTTTGTCTCGCATTCGGTCATCGTTGGCTTTACCGCCGGTGCCGCGATACTGATTGCGACCAGCCAGCTGAAGCATTTCCTCGGAATCAAGATTCCGGCGGGCGAATCGTTCCTGCATACCTGGCAGGATATTTACCGCCAACTGCACGAGATCAATCCCTACGTCACGGCCATCGCCGCGATCACGCTGATCACGGGCGTGCTGTTCATGCGCTTCAAACCGCGCTGGCCCGGCATGCTGTTCGCCATGATCATCGGCAGCCTGCTCGCGGCACTGCTCACCTACGAAACAAAAGAAATTCAGCTTGTCGGCAAGCTGCCGGCGCACCTGCCACCGTTTTCCGCGCCCGATTTCTCGCTCAAAGCCATCAAGACGCTGGGCAGCGGCGCGCTCGCCATCGCCATGCTCGGGCTCGTGGAGGCCGTCTCGATCGCCAAATCGGTCGCGCTCAAGTCCCACCAGCGCATCGACGGCAACCAGGAGTTCATCGGCCAGGGCCTGGCCAATATCGTGGGCAGCTTTTTTTCGAGCTACGCCTCATCCGGTTCCTTCACCCGCAGTGGCATCAACTACACGGCCGGCGCGGTCACACCCATGGCCGCGATTTTTGCCGCTATTGCCCTGGCGTTGATTCTGCTGATCGTGGCGCCGCTCGCGGCGCATTTACCGATTGCGGCGATGGCCGGGATCCTGCTGATCGTGGCGTATCGGCTCATCGATTTTCATCAGATCTCCAACATCCTGCGCACCAGCAAGCGCGAAACGGCGGTGTTGTTGACCACGTTCTTCGCCACGTTGTTCGTGGAACTGGAATTCGCGATCTACGTTGGCGTGATGCTGTCGCTGGTGATTTACCTGATGCGTACCTCGCATCCGCGCATCGCCACCCTCACCCCCGACCCGCACACCACTAACCGCCAAATGGTCAGCGGCACCAATCTGCCCGCGTGCCCGCAAATCCGGATCGTGCGGGTGGACGGCTCGCTGTTTTTCGGCGCCGTGGATCATGTGCAGAACGAGTTCCAGCGATACCTGGAAGCGGACCCGGGGCAGAAACATCTGCTGATCATCGGCAGCGGGATCAACTTCGTCGATATCAGCGGCGCTGAAATGCTGGTCCAGGAATCCAGGCGTCGTCGCCATCTGGGCGGCGGTGTCTACCTGAGCAAGGTGAAAGAAGAGGCCTGCAAAATTCTCAAGCGCGGCGGTTTTGTCGACAGGCTGGGTGACGAACATATCTTCGTCAGCAAAGTGGACGCCATCGAGAACATCTTCAAGCGGCTCGATCGCTCGATTTGCGAACGCTGCGACAAGCGCGTCTTCCTGGAATGCCAGCAGGTCGAATACAAGGGAGAAAAACCGCTGGCGACCGATAAAACATCGGCGGCGTAAACAGCATCAGCGCATCAGCCAAAGCGGTCGAAAAGTACCAATACCCATACCAGCACCACGAGCAGCAGCGCGAGAAACACCGCCGCCGAACCCAGGTCCTTGGCCCGCCCCGACAGGTCATGGTGCTCCTGCCCGATCCGGTTCACCGCCGCCTCGATCGCCGAGTTGAGCAATTCGACGATCAGCACCAGCATCAGGCTTCCGACCAGCAGCGAGCGTTCGACGTTATCGTGCCCCAGCCATAATCCGAGCGGAGCGAGGACGACAAACAACGCCATCTCCTGACGGAAGGGCGACTCGTATTTCAGCGCGGTTTTTAGGCCATTGAGCGAATAACCCGCCGCGCGCCACACGCGCCGCAGATCAAGCAGGTCTCTCGGCGGCATCATCGGTTAGCCGGTCCGCTTCCAAGTGAGATTAAGTTCGCGCGCGGCGCGCACGTCGTCGAGACGTTTCACAGGCAGCGTATGCGGGGCGCCCTTGACGACCTCGGGATTGGAGCGCGCTTCCTTCATGATTTCCTCCATCGCGGCAATGAAACCATCGAGCTCTTCCTTGGCCTCGGTCTCGGTCGGTTCGATCAGGAAGCACTCGGGCACGAGCATCGGGAAATAAGTCGTCGGCGCGTGGAAGCCCTTGTCGAGCAGGCGCTTGGCGACGTCCATCGCGCTCACGCCGGCCTCGTCCTTGAGCTTCTTGAAGGTCAGCACGAACTCGTGCGTGGCGCGTCGCTTCGGATACGCCATGTCGAAACCGCGTTTCGCCAGCTCGGCCATGATGTAGTTGGCATTGAGCGTGGAGAATTCGGCAACACGGTGCATGCCCTCGCGCCCCAGCAGCCGCGCGTACACGTAGGCGCGCAGCAGCACACCGGCATTGCCCATGTTGGCGGACAATCTTCCGATCGTCTGCGGACGGGTTTTTTCCGTTTCCCAGAGATATTTATTCTGCACTTTGCCCACGATGGGCACCGGCAGGAACGGCTCCAGGCGTGCATTCGCCGCCACCGGGCCGGCGCCCGGACCGCCGCCGCCGTGCGGCGTGGAGAAGGTCTTGTGCAGGTTCATGTGAATCACGTCGAAACCCATGTCACCCGGTTTCACGCGCCCGAGGATGGCATTGAGGTTGGCGCCGTCGTAATAAAGCAGCCCGCCGGCCTCGTGCACGATCTTGGCGATCTCGGTAATCTTGCGTTCGAACACGCCGAGCGTGGAAGGATTGGTCAACATCAGTCCCGCCGTATGCGGTCCGACTGCCGCCTTAAGGGCCTCAAGCTCCACGTCACCGTTCACGTCCGTCGGAATCTCGCGCACGGTGTAACCACACATCACTGCCGACGCCGGATTGGTGCCGTGCGCGGCATCCGGAACAAGAATCTCGGTACGGGCTTTGTCATCACGCGATTCATGATAAGCGCGGATCATGGCCACCCCGGCGAACTCGCCCTGCGCGCCGGCCAGCGGCGTGAGCGACACCGCCTTCATGCCGGTGACGTCCTTCAGCATCTCCTGCAATTCGTACATGCAGGCGAGAAATCCCTGACCGGTGGATTCCGGCGCGTAGGGATGACGCCCGAGCAGGTTCGGCAGCATGGCGAGCTTGTTGCACGCCCGCGGGTTGTACTTCATGGTGCAGGATCCGAGCGGATAGAAATGCGTGTCGATCGAGAAGTTCTTCTGCGACAGCCGCGTGTAATGCCGCACCGCCTGCATTTCGGACACTTCCGGCAGCAGCGGACGTTTTTTCCGGAGGAATTTTTCCGGAATATCTTTCACCTCTGCTTTGGCGAGAGGGGCCTGGGAAGGATTACGACGGTTTGTTTGCGATTGTTCGAAAATTAACATGTGATCATCCCGCACCTAAAAATGTCGTTCTAAGTACTTATCGAACTGCTTTCTCCACTCGTCATATCGAGGCCGCCGGTATCCGCTTTTTTCCTTCCGACGCAGATTAATCGTGCCCACTGAGATCTTTTCGTATCCAGATTTCCGAAGGATGTACGCGCTTGGCCTCCACATTTCTTCGGAGTCATACACCGAAATCTGAAACGTCCACTTTATTGTTGGATACTTCTCTATATACGCCTTCAGCTTATCCAAATCCTTCCTAATTACATCTATCTCTGTGGATTCGCGAATTATATCTGGCTTCACAAACATCTTAAGTTCAATCATGTATAGCGGGTTGTACTTGTTATATACAACGATGTCTGGTTTCCCGTAGTCCTCCATGACCGGCTCACATCTAACTATGATTTCATTCGCCTGTGAATCGCGACGTAAGAAATAATCGCGTATGTAATAATAGGCAGCAGAATGAAGGTCGCTTTCATTGAAAATAAAATACTGTGAAATGTCCGAGAACAAGAGATCGTCCAGTTCATTCTTAACGAATCCATTGAATCGTTCTGAATCAAACATGTGAGACGTACCCCTTGGGTCTGGTGAATGTTCCAGGCCTATCTGCTTCGGACACTGTCCCTTCGCGAAGCATCTCGTAGATTAAAGGTTTGAGTTCTTCTACGCCTATTTCGGTTTCTTCTGATATATGCTCAATGGTCAACCAACGGGTGCCCGGTCCCGTTTGTTCCAGAGCATTCCATATTGTGAGCTTCTTTTTCTCTTTCTTTTTCTCAAACGATACTTTTACCCATTCATTTACGATAATAAGAATAGAACCAATCGCTGTCGCTAGAACTGCTCCGCCAACAGTTACCCATAATGCGTCAGGCTTTTCCATGAACAAGCCCCTCAACGCCGATGGCGGTTTTCAGATCCCCGTAGCGCGCGCCGAGTACCGCAGCCCCACCGGGAGTTTCTAAGCGAGCACTGATCGAGCCCGAGGCGCGTTGTGTGCGCCCGGCGAGTTTGCGAGCGCCCGGTGGGGCGAGGAACGCAAGAAGTTTTCGCGCGCTCCGGGCGGCCTTTTCTTTCGTGGCTTTCTTTTGGCCGAACAAAAGAAAGCCACCCAGGGTGCAGGGGCGGAGCCACCCGCAATTAGCTTTTGAGATCGCGCGCAAAGCGCGCGAACCATTTACACCCTGGATCCCCGCCTTCGCGGGGATGACGAACAAAAGAACGCTCGTCACTTAAGCGCGGCCAGCGCTTTGTCATAGTTCGGTTCCTGCTTGATCTCCGGCACCAACTCGGTGTGCACCACCTTGTTGTTCTCGTCGATCACGACGATGGCGCGCGCGGTGATGCCGGCGAGCGGGCCGTCGGTGATCAGCACGCCATAGTCCTTGGCGAAATTGCGGCTGCGCATCATCGACAGTGACTTCACCTTGTCGGTGTTCTCGGCGGCGCAGAAGCGCTTCATCGCGAACGGCAGGTCGGCGGAGACGATCAGCATAACGGCATTCGGATACTTGGTTGCCTGCTCGTTGAATTTCTTCGTTGAGAGCGCGCAGGTCGGCGTGTCGAGGCTCGGCACGATGTTCAACAATTTCTTTTTGCCCTTGAAGCTCGCGAGCGAGAGATCGTTGAGATCGGCGTCCTGCAGCTTGAAGTCCGGCGCGGGGCTGCCGACCTTGGGCATGTCGCCGTTGGTATTAATGGGCTTACCACCGAGTGTGATCTTAGCCATGGTCGTGTCTCCTTGAATTAAGCGTTGGGGTTTGTTTTGACGGCGCACGGCGGGTCCAGCCGGCGCTTACTGACGATGCGCTCCAGATGGAACGCATATTGCTCGATGTCTTCCGGCGTGCGTGTTTCCGTGGCGCACACCAGCAGCGATTGCCCGAGGTGCGGGTAATGCTCGGTCAGATCGTAGCCGCCGAGTATGCCCTGGGCCTCGAGCGCGCGCAGCGTCTCCGGGACCGGCACATCCAGCCGCAGCACCGCCTCGTGGAACACCGGGCGGTTGAATACGCGTGTCACACCCTTGATCGCCGTGAGTTTCTCAATGAACGCCAGGGTATTGGCATGGCAAGACTGCGCGACGCGTTCCAATCCCTCCGGCCCCAGCAGCGCCATATAAATCGTGGAGGCCGTCACCACCAGACCCTGGTTGGTGCAGATGTTCGAGGTCGCCTTGGAGCGGCGGATATGCTGCTCGCGTGCCTGCAGCGTCAGCGTGAAACCCGGCTTGCCGTCCTTATCGACCGTGCGCCCGATGATGCGTCCCGGCATCTGCCGCACCAGCGCCTGCTTGCAGCACATGAAGCCGTAGTAAGGTCCGCCGGAAGACAGCGGCGCGCCCAGCGGCTGGCCTTCGCCCACGGCGATGTCCGCGCCCGTCATGCCCCACTCACCCGGCGGTGTCAGCAGCGCCAGCGCCGTGGGGTTCACCAGCCCGATGGCGAACATGTTGTGGGCATGCGCCCAGTCGGTGAGCGCATCCACCTCTTCCAACACGCCGAAGAAATTGGGCTGTGGTATCACCAGCGCGGCAAATTCGCCGCCCTCGTACATTTTGAGCGACTCGGGAATGGTATGTCCGCCTTTTGTACAGTAAGGAATTTCCACGAGCTCGATGTTCTGGTTCGTGACAATCGCGCGCACCACGCGCCGGTAAATCGGATGCACCGTACTCGGCATTAGAATCTTGCGCGCCTTCTTATGGGCACGCACCGCCATCAGCGCTGCTTCCGCCAGTCCCGAAGCGCCGTCGTAGAGCGAGGCATTCGAGACGTCCATGCCGGTCAGCGAGGCCATCATGGTCTGGTATTCGTACAGCAGCTGCAGCGTGCCCTGGCTCGCCTCGGCCTGATACGGCGTGTAGGCGGTGTAGAACTCGCCGCGCGAGACGATCTCCCATACCGCCGCCGGGATGTGATGCTCGTAGGCGCCGGCGCCGATGAAATTGGTATACGCGCCGTCCTGGTTGGCACGTGCCTGCATCAGGCGCGTCACTTCCATTTCGCTCAGGCCTTCCGGCACCTGCGTCAGCTTGCCGGCGCGAAGCCGCTCGGGAATTTCATCGAAGAGATCGTCAATCGACTTGACGCCGATGCTCTTCAGCATCGTTTTCACGTCGGCATCGGTATGAGGAATGAACGGCATAGTTAAACCTCTAGTGCGGAGTGCGGAATGGCGAATGCGGAATTTAGGTTTTCATTCCGCACTCCGAATTCCGCGTTCCGCATTCGTTCAGTGCTTTTCCGAAGCCACCAGCGCTTCGTAGGCCTTGGCGTCGAGCAGGCTATCCAGCTCGGCCTGGTTCGCGGGCTTGAGGCGGAACATCCAGCCGGCGCCGTAGCAGTCCTTGTTCACGGTCTCGGGGGAATCGGCGAGCGCGGCATTGGCCTCGACGATCTCGCCGCTGACCGGCGCGTACACGTCGGAAGCCGCCTTCACGGACTCCACCACGCCGCATTCTTTGCCGCTCGTGACTTTGGTCCCGGCCGGCGGCAGGTCCACGAACACCATATCGCCCATGAGATCCTGGGCGTGGTGTGTGATACCGACGGTGACGCTGCCATCGGCGTTCAGCTTCACCCATTCGTGCGATTTTGTGTACTTAAGGTCTTGCGGAATATTGCTCATGATCCCCTCTCGCTTTTAAAGACAACTCTTGCCGTTGCGAACAAATGGATATTTGACGACGCGCACCGTCGCCGGCTTGCCGCGCAGGTCGACCGTGGCGCGATCGCCGATTTTCACCGCGGCCGGGACGCGCGCCAGCGCGATCGCCTGATTGAGCGTGGGCGAAAAACTGCCGCTCGTGATTTCACCCTCTCCCGCACCATTGCATATCACCTTCTGATGATTGCGCAGCACGCCTCTGGCTTCGAGCACCAGCCCGACGAGCTGGCGTGGAATGCCCTGGGCCTTCTGTTTATCCAGCACCTCGCGCCCGATGAATTTCCGGTCGGACGGTTCGAGCGCCACGGTCCAGGCCAGACCCGATTCCAGCGGCGTGGTGGTCTCATCCATGTCCGAGCCGTAGAGATTCATGCCAGCCTCCAGGCGCAGGGTGTCACGCGCACCCAGCCCGACGGGTGCCACGCCCGCCTCGTTCAGCATCTGCCAGGTGAACGGCGCGGCCTTGGCGGGAAGAATAATCTCGAAACCGTCTTCGCCGGTATAGCCGGTGGTGGCGATGAACAGCTCGCCCACGGTCGCGGCATGAAACGGCTTGAGGGCGCCGGCCGGCGTACGCAGCGCCTCACCCAGGGCCTGATAGACCTTCTCTTTCGCGTTCGGTCCCTGCACCGCGATCATCGCGAGATCGTTGCGCGGTGTGACCGTGAGCCCGCCGAATTCCTTGGCCGCCGTGTTCACCCACGCCATGTCCTTGTCGCGCGTGGCGGCGTTCATCACCACGCGGAACCACTGGTCATTCATGTAATAGACGATGAGATCGTCGATGACACCGCCCTTGGCGGTGAGCATGCAGCTGTACAGTGCCTTGCCTTTCGTCTTGAGCTTGTCGACGTTATTGGCAAGCAGCAGGCGGAAGAAATCGCGGACCTTGGTGCCCTTCACGTCCACCACGTTCATGTGCGAGACATCGAACATCCCGCAGTCTTTCCGCACCTTGTGGTGCTCTTCGATCTGGGAACCGTAGTGCAGCGGCATGTCCCAGCCGCCGAAGTCCACGATCTTGGCGCCCATCTTGAGATGGTTGTCGTATAACGGTGTGCGGTTACCCATGTGAAACCTTTCCTGCCGGACGGGCCGGCATTGGTCGCAAAAAACAAAAAGGGCGATGGCCATAAGACCATCGCCCCTCTGTCCGGTAACCTGAGAGCTTGAGCCCCTTCGGTGGGTGAGCCGTGCGGCCCGCCTCTCTCCAGAGACGACCCAAGGCTGCGTCAGCAGCCGATGGTGAATCCTGCGGTCCTTTTGCCTGAGCGATTCCGGGCGGGTTGCGCCTTCGGCGCCACGCGCA
>JGI1358J11329_10001013_pt1 | contig 23747 bp, 30 predicted proteins | sample Subgroupgradi54m_FD_11329 | JGI IMG/M metagenome (IMG submission 11329)
GGCTGATCCAAATTCAATATTAAACTTCTAAGAGAAGTTGTAACCGGTCCATTCAGAAAAGGATTATTACTTTTTTGATATTGAATATTTAGAATAAAGTAAAGCCCAGCTAAAAATATTAAACCTATAATTAAAATAAAAAAATGGGAAAGGATAAAATGTTTACCGGAAAGTTTTTTTGACAATTTCATTGTTTAAATATTTTAACACAAGATAATTGAGATTTGAGGGATTGTTCAATCATCATATTTTTGCTAATATAACGCCCATGGATATATATTGGGGCGGACAAGCATTATTTAAATTAAAAGGTAAAAGTGCAACGGTGGTAATAGATCCGTTTGACCCAAATATGACAGGCTTAAAATTGCCTAAGGATTTTTCTGCAGATGTTATTTTGGTAACGCATGATCACCAGGATCATAATAATACTCAAGCAATTGTAAACGCTGCTGGTAGAAACCCTATGGTATTTACAAAGATAGGGGAATATGAGGTTTCCGGAGTGGTAATTACTGCAATAAGTGCATATCATGATAATACCAGTGGCAGTGAGCGGGGTCAAAACACAATTTTCCATTTAATATTTGATAATTTAAATATTGTTCATTTGGGGGATTTAGGTCAATCCAAATTAACTGAGGAGCAAATAGCCCAAATTGGTCAGACAGATATTTTGCTTATTCCGGTTGGGTCTGTATATACAATAGATGGTAAAGTAGCCTCGGAAATTGTTGCACAATTGGAGCCAAAAATTATAATCCCCATGCATTACGAAATTGAAGGCTTAAAATTTGAACTGGATGGCGTGGAACTTTTTCTAAAAGAAATGGGAGCAGAAAGAGTGGTTGCTCAACCCAAGCTTTCTATTACTAAAGAAAGATTGCCAGAAGAACCAATGGTAGTGGTTTTGAGCAAGACGTAGAACAATTGTCAAATGATTTATGGCGCAGCCAATAAGTAAACTTCCTCCACAGAATATAGAAGCTGAACAATCCCTTTTAGGATCTTTACTTATTGATAAAGACTCAATTGTTAGAATTTCTGAAATATTACACCCTGCAAATTTTTACAGAAGCGAACAACATGCGCCTATTTTTGAAGCAATACAATCTCTTTTTGAAAAAAGAGAGCCGATAGACTTGGTAACTGTTACCGAAGAGTTAAAAAGAAAAGGTACATATGACAAAATCGGCGGATCAGCATATTTAACCACTCTTGTAAATATTGTTCCAACAGCTGCACATATTGAACATTATGCCAAGATTATTAGAGAGCATGCAGTTAGAAGAACTTTAATAGCTCAAGCCACAAAGCTTATTGAAAAAGCCTATGATGAATCAGAAGGGGTTGATGAATTGTTGGAAGGGGCTGAGGCGGGGATATTTTCTATCTCACAAGAACACGTCTCAAGGGATTTTTTACCAATCAAAGATGCTCTGACCCAATCTTTTGATCGTTTGGATGAGCTGCAAAAATCATCTGGAAAATTACGTGGTGTTCCAACAGGTTTTAGGGATTTAGACAGTAAGCTTGCCGGTATGCAAAATTCCAATTTAATTATTTTGGCATCCAGACCCGGTCAAGGAAAAACAAGCATGGCCTTGAATATAGCTCAACATGTGGCTGTTAGCGCTGGTTTACCTGTAGGGATTTTTTCTTTGGAAATGTCTCAGGAGGAATTGGTGGATAGGTTTTTGGTAGGACAAGCAGATATAGATGCCTGGAAGTTAAAAACCGGAAAACTGGATGAAAAAGATTTTGACAGATTATCTTTGGCAATGGGAGAGTTGGCTGAGGCGCCCATTTTTATAGATGATACTCCGGGTATTTCTATCTCTGAGATGAGAACTAAAGCCAGAAGATTACAAATTGAGCATGGGTTAAAACTTCTTATCGTAGATTACCTGCAACTTGTCCATGGAAGAAATCTGGAAAATAGAGTGCAGGAGGTATCTGAAATTTCTCAAAATCTTAAAAATCTGGCAAGAGAATTAAAAATTCCGGTTTTGGCTATATCTCAACTATCAAGAGCTGTTGAAAGCAGAGGTACAAAAAGACCTCAACTTGCAGATTTACGGGAATCAGGGGCAATAGAGCAGGATGCAGACGTAGTAATGTTTATTTATAGGGAAGATCAGGAAAAGATGGAACAGGTAACTTTGGACATACAAAAACATAGAAACGGTCCAATTGGTGAAATATCTCTGGTGTTTAGAGCGGAAAGAACTAAATTTTATGGCATGGAAAAAACAAGAAGTAAGAATGTAGAAAAACCTAAAGAGCTTGCATTAGCTGCCTGATCATTAAAGTGCGACTATATGACATCGCTCGAACATATTTTATCAAAAACTACTGACGCATTACTAGTCGGCGGCCTTCGCTACAAACTTAAATTAATTCTGGGGGGAATTTTCGCAGGAAGGGGAAAAGGGGAAGAAATGTTGCCCTTGACCCCTGCCACCCATCCGCGGGCAACCAGGACACTCCCTATATAGTAGTTTTAATATGTTGTGGTTTACCACAATTAGCTTGTTACAACAACCTAATTACCACAACGGCTCCACAGTGGTGACCACAGTGGTACCACTGTGGTGTTATATAATAAATTGTGGTGCCCCGCAAACCCATACCCCCTTGTCGGAGGGGTTTCTATTTGCTTTTAGGTACGTGAAGTTTATCCTAATCTTTAGGGTTCGGCTTACTTTGCAGGGCAAAATCATACTTGCTTTAACTTTTTCTGTTGAATTTTATGATCTTAATCTGTTTAAGACAATATAGATTAAGATAGTTAATATTATTGTTGTAATGATTGTGGGATAGAAAAAGCCCCATGCACCCACTCCGAATATCTCTCCGCTTATTTTCTCCATTATTATTCCTACAATATTAAGCAAAATTAAAGATAGACCAAATGCTAGAAGTAAAGACAGAATAAGAATCACAAGCCTGTACATACATTAACCATACCTTAAAAGCAAAAGAATTTAAATATAGTATACTTATTTCATGGATAATCTGCCTAAAGATCCACCAGATTCTGGAAATAACAACAACCCAACCCCTCCTCCTTTTGGATCTAGTTTTAATCCACACTCGAATCCTGTAGACCCAAATAACCCTTACTCTTCACAACCAACTCCACCTCCTCCTCAAGCACCTTTCCCTGAAACCCCTAATCCTCATCATGCCAGTTATGCAGAAGTAGCCCAGCATAAATTAAGAGATTCTCATGGAAAATTTGCCACAGACCACATATCTTCTGATCCCTCTATCCAACCAGCCCCTAATATCTTTAAAAGAATCTTTGATTTTTTGATTAAAATTAAATGGCAAAAGGTGACATTATATATTACAGGTTTGGTAACATTAATCCTTTTAATAATCTCCAATCCTACCTTTCAAAACTTAGTAAATCACTTCTTTCCTAATTCCTCACCAATCTTAGGAAGAGCTATATCTTTACAAGGAGTATTAAAATCATCAGAATCTGGTATCTATTCTTTAGTTTTACCTGACCAACAGACCTATACTATCCATTTTAAACCCACCACTGCCTTAACTAATTTAAAAAAACTAAATGAGGTAGTGGTTAAAGGCAATTTAACCTGGACTCCATATGTTATTGAAAATGCTGAAATTTATCCTTTAAATCTTGCAACTGAAGATGCTACTCAAAATCCCTCGAAGATCCTGAGCAAAGTCGAAGGACCAAATACCCCTAATCCCTCTGATCTCCCTAAGCTCTACTCAGGATTAACTTGGGAAATAACTCAAAGTAAAACTTTACTCTTTACCTCCGGCAAAAGAAGAATAGAGCAGGAAGGTGTTTATCTTGAATCTTCACAAGTTACAGAGTTACCTCAAGATTTTATAAATTACTACACTAATCAGCTTACCAGCTTGAGTTTTAAACAAACCTTAAATTCATCAGATCCAAATGATACTACCATAACTTATTCCAAAGATGATCTATTCTTAACCTTTGGAGTTAAAAATATATATTCTGGCTCAGGAGATAACAAAAAGCTTGTTGGCTACAAAGCTTTCATAGAACATAACTAATTAGAGAAACTTATCTGCAAATAATTGAATTTCCTTAATTGAAGAAATAGATGTAGAGTTGGTTGATTTGAAAGATTATCCGCTCCCTTTCTTTGATGAACCAGTAGGTCCTTCAATGTTTGAGATGATGAAGCATGAATACTCAAATGATGTGGCCAAAAAATGGACAAAGAAGATATCAGAAGCAGATGGATACATTATCGTAACCGGGGAGTACAATCATGGCTATCCGGCAGTTTTAAAAAACGCTATCGATTTTGGGTTCAAAGAATGGAATAAAAAAGCCGTCGGTTTTGTAAGCTATGGAAGAAGTATTGACATAATTTATAGTGTAGTATACTATTAATATATGCTCAATCGTTCATATATTAATGGCCATGAGGGGCATCCTCACTACCTAACCAATTCAAAAATCTTATCCCTGCAAAAATCAGTCAACTTTTCTGTTGAAGAGGAAGAATTAGTTAGAATTATCCGTAATTTATCAGATCCCACCAAGCTTAAAATCTATTTGCTTTTGACAAAAGTAAAAGAAATACCTGTAACAGATTTAACACAAATCCTTAGTTTGACACAATCAGGAGTTTCTCATGCGCTAGCAGATTTAAAAAATCTGGGTCTGGTTGAATCTCACAGATGTGGTCAACTGATTTGTTATTCATTGACTATGGATAAGAAAAAGAATAAATTCTTGAGTTTTTTTGAAAGATTTAAATAAAACAGATTAGAGACAATGAAGGGAGGTGAAATTATGAAAACACAACATATTGTTATAGGAATTGTAGCAGTTCTCCTAATTGGAGGAGGCATTGTCTTTTTCAACAGCCAATCAGCACCAAAAGATTCGTCATCAGCACAAAATTCTTCATCAGCGAAGTTTCAAAATCAATATCTTGCTTACTCACCTGAGAACCTGACTAAAGCTCAATCTAACAATGGTAAGGCGGTTATATTTTTTCATGCCGGCTGGTGTCCAACTTGTATAGCTGCAGAGCGTGATTTCAAAGTGAACTTTGATAAAGTACCAGAAAATGTGACAATACTTCAAACTGACTATGATACTTCCAAGGAGTTAAAACAAAAATATAATGTCACCTATCAAGATACTTTCGTTCAAGTAGATAGTCAAGGGAATGAAGTCACAAAATGGAGCAGCGGTGGGCAAGGGGTGGGAGCCTTGCTTGCTAATCTGAAATGAAGCTATTCAACTTTTTTATTGTTTTATTTTTACTACTTATTTTAGGAGGTTTCCTCTTTTTTAAGGATGGGTTTAATAGTCTTTCTGAAAATGCCAGGGCTTCTCAAACCGTACCCTCTCCTGTTCTAGTGAATCGGATGCAGTATCTTGATTATTCAGACCAAAATTTAGTAATTTCTGAAAAGTATGGTAAAACTGTTTTATTTTTTGCTGCCACCACCTGGTGTTCAAACTGTGCTGAACTTGAAAGAGGGATAAAAGCACGCGTAAGTGAATTACCAGAAGATATCACCATACTCAAAGTAGATTATGATAATGACAAAGAGACAAAAGCTAAATATGCAGTCACTATACAAACTACACTTGTCTTACTTGATAAAAATGGTAAAGAGATAAAACGCTGGATAGGCACAGCTAGTTTTGATGATTTAATGCAGAATATTAACTAATATGTTTTTACTTATACCAATTGCTTTTATATCCGGAATTCTAACGGTATTTTCACCCTGTGTTTTGCCTATTTTGCCAATCATTTTAGCAAGCGGTATTGATGGTAATACCAAAAGAATAAAAGGAATTATAGCAGGGCTAATTTTAAGTTTTACCGTTGCCTCACTTCTTTTGGCAACCTTGGTGAGAGTTTTAGGAATTCCTGCAGATACAATCAGATCTTTAGCGGTTATATTACTAATAGTATTGGGCTTAAGTTTAGTGTTCCCGATCATTTGGGAGAAGGTACAGTATTGGATAGAAAAGTATTGGCATTTCCAACCGGCACAAAATCAAAGTAGCGGCTTTTGGGGAGGATTTATAACAGGAGTCAGTTTGGGGATTGTCTGGACTCCTTGTGTTGGTCCAATTTTGGCAGCTGTAGCTACCCTTGCAGCGGTCAGCAGTTTTTCTCTAAGTCTGGTTTTAATTGCCTTTGCCTATGCTTTGGGGACCGGAGTTCCATTATATTTTATTGCGCAAGCATCAAGCTCGCTTATAGCCAAAGGTGGAAGCGCGCTGTCACGAAAACTTACTTTTTTCAAAACCGAGAACCAAAAGATACGCCAGGCATTTGGATTTATTATTCTGGCAACAGCCCTGTTTATCTGGACAGGGGCGGATAAAACATTTCAGGGTTGGACACTTGCACATCTACCTCTATCCTGGACTCAGCTTCCATCAACTTTTGAAAACAGCATTAAAATTGATACTAAATTGAAAGCTTTAAAAGGAAAAGATACTACAGTGAAAAAAGTATCTTTGCAAAATGATTTTACCGGAGCAAAAGTGCAGTCTTCTGATATTCAACAAGGGTGTTCTGGTCAGGATTGTATCCCATCAATTGACTCACCAAAATTTGAAGATGGTCAGAAGGCATCTTGGCTTGCGGAAAGTGACATTGTATTCACGATAAACTACAAAGGTATACAGCGGGTATATCCCCAACGGATACTTAATTGGCATGAAATTGTCAATGATACGATTGCGGGTGATCCGATTGCGATTACTTTTTGCCCTCTTTGCGGTTCTGCGGTTGCATTTGAGCGAAAAGTAGATGGGGTAATTACGGAGTTTGGTGTTTCAGGCAAACTACATGATAGTGATCTTGTAATGTATGACAGATATGAAGGTAATTTATGGCAGCAAATAACGGGTGAGGCAATTGTTGGTTCGGCAGCCAGAAGAAACGAGAAATTAAAACCAATCCTATTAGGAACTATAACCTGGGGAAAATGGATAAAAGAACACCCAAATTCACAAGTGCTTTCCAAAAATACCGGATTTTCCAGAAATTATGACCAATATCCTTATGGAACTTATGAACAAGATGATCAGTTATTGTTTGGTGTAAAGAACTTGAACAAAAGCCTCCAAATAAAAACAGTAGTATACGGAATTGAGATAAACGGGAAAGCAAAGGCATATCCTGCAAGCACTTTTGATAAAAATGCGATCATTGAAGATTCTTTAGATGATACTAAATTAAAATTAGAAAAAACAGCATCAGGTGAAGTTGAAGTAACCAACTTGCAGACTAATGAAAAGATTATACCTTTACGCTTATTTTGGTTTGCCTGGGCAGCATTTCATCCGGATACAGAGCTTTACAAGTAAAGTAAAATCTGAATAAAATCTGCTACAATAGGCCCATGGTAAAAACTACTAAAATTGCAATCTTTGAAGGTAAAAAAATCCGCCGTCTCTGGGATGAAAAAAAAGAAAAATGGTATTTCTCGGTCGTTGATGTGATAGCTGCCCTCTCTGAAAGTGAAAACCCACAAGTTTACTGGCGGGTAATGAAAAAAAGATTGATAGATGAAGGTTCAAGTGAAACCGTTACAAAATGTAACGCTTTGAAAATGCTGGCAGCTGATGGAAAAATGAGACTGGCTGATGTGGCAGATACGGAAACTATGTTCCGGATTATCCAGTCAATCCCTTCCCCTCATGCTGAACCATTTAAGCTGTGGCTGGCCAGAGTTGGGTATGAGCGGGTAGAGGAATCAGAAGATCCGGAGAAAGCAATCCAGCGGGCAATGGGATTTTACCTCAAACGCGGGTATTCACAAAACTGGGTTAATCAAAGACTAAAAAGCATTGAGATTAGAAAAGAGTTAACCGATGAATGGGAGCAAAGGGGTGTTAAAGAAAACAGCCAGTTTGCAACGCTTACAGATGAAATTACCTTTGCCTGGGCAGGAATAAAAACCAAAGATTACAAAAAATACAAAGGTCTCAAAAAAGAAAACTTGCGGGATAACATGACAAACCTCGAACTGGTGCTCAATATGCTTGCAGAAGCCTCAACTACAGAAATTTCTAAAAAAGTAATACCCGCGAGTTTTGAAGAAAATAAAAAAGTAGCCAAAGAAGGTGGCTCAATTGCAGGATTAGCAAGGAAAAGATTAGAAAAAAGAACCGGGAAAAAAGTGGTAACAAAATTAAACGCCAAAAGCTCGGGTCTTTTAAGTAGCACCAAACAGTTAAAAGAAAATACGTAATGCGATGAAAAAACCAACAATCCATAAAAAGGGATAAGTGCCCAATTTTCTCCTTGACATAAGACTATATGAACTATATTATTTGAATAACCGTTCAAATAATATGGATAAATACAAGCAGATTAAAAAAGAATTGAAAAATAAAAAAGAGCTAGCTGCTTGTGCACAGCAATTAGGAGTTGTCGGCGACGCTACAAGATTAAAAATTTGTTATCTACTTTGCCATTATCCGGAATTGAATGTAAGTAACATGGCTGCAATTTTAGAAACTTCTGTTTCTGTTGTTTCCCATAGCGTCAGGAAACTTTTAGAACTTGAGCTTGTGACACGAAGAAAAGAAGCGCAGACTGTTTATTATTCCTTAAAAAATAACGATTTTACTAAAACATTAAGAAATTTTATAACTTAATCTATGAAAAATAGTAAGTTGCTCATTGGGGTTTTAATTGTTTTTATTGGAGCGATTCTACTTCTTAGTAACGGGATAAGCAAAAACCCGTCCAGTAAGCAGGCAAACACTTATGCCGTGCCCAATACCAATTCCACTTCTTCCTCATCTATTGGAGATACTGCTCCTGATTTTAGTTTAACCACTCTTGATAAAAAGACCTTTAGATTAAGCGATAATAAGGGGAAAACAGTAATCCTATTCGGTATGGCTGGCTGGTGCTCAACCTGTATTCCTGAAGGTAGGGCTTTAACTAAAATTAAGCAAGAATATACTAATAAGGGTGTAGAAATTATTGGAGTTGCCTTTACTAAAGGTGATAATGATGATTTCTTAAAAGAGTATAAAAAAGTAGGTGGGATTGATATTCCGATAGCTTTAGATACTGACAATATAGCTCAGAAGTACAACTTAACTAAGTTAGAAACCACCTACATTATCAATAAAAATGGAAATATTATTTATAAAGATGAGGTGACTACAAGCTATGAAGACTACAAAAAGGAGTTAGATAAAATTATATGAAAGGTAAAAAAGAACATTTAACAGGATTACCAGCTATTTTAGCAGTAGTACTTGGAGTTTTGTGTCCTCTATGCTTTATAGCTCCACTACTGATTACAGCTGGTTTAGGCACAACTTTAGCACTACTTGTTCCCTGGTTTAAACCACTTCTTATTATTTCACTAATTATTGCTGTTATAGCATTTGCTATTTCATTTAGGCCGCATAAGAACCCACTTCCTTTAATTCTAGCCATAGTTGGTGGAGGTTTAATGTACTATGGTGGTTATATCAGATTTGAGCAAAATTTAATCTATTTAGGGGGATTATTCTTAGTTGTCTCAGTAGGTTTAGATTGGTACTTTAGAAAAAAGGTAAAAGATTGTCTAGTCTGTAGGGGGTGAGAAACTATGTGTCCAAATTGCGGTTAAACTTATGAGTGATCAATATGACTTAATTATTATTGGTGGTGGAGCAGGGGCTTTTGCTTCTGCTATAAAGGCTAATGAACTTAAGGCCAGGACTTTAATGGTAAACAGCGGCCTTCCTCTTGGTGGTACTTGTGTCAATGTTGGTTGTGTTCCTTCAAAGACTTTACTTTGGGCAGGAGAAGTAATGCATCTTGCCAAAAGCCACAATATTCCAGGAATTGAAATAGAGGTTAAAAACTTTGATTTCGCTCAAGTTGTCCAGCATGAACTGGATTTAGTAGCCAAACTTAGAGCAGAAAAATATGAGAAGGTCTTAAATGGTTTAGAAAATGTTACTCATATAGAAGGGAAAGCAACTTTTGTCTCCCCGAACGGGATACAAGTAGATGGTAAAACTTTCAAAGCTAAAAAATTTATCATAGCCGCAGGCTCAACAGCTAATGTTCCGCCAATTGAAGGTATTAGGGAAGTAGGGTTCCTAACCCATATAGAAGCATTGCGGGTTAAACAACAACCAAAGGAGTTGATTGTTGTGGGTGCTGGACCGCTTGGATTAGAGTTTGCTCAAATGTATGCTCGTTTTGGTACTAAAGTAACAATCTTACAAAGAAACGTTTCTATTTTTCCTCCTGCTGAAAGAGAATTAGCCAATAGGTTAGCTGAAATTCTTACCAAAGAAGGCATCACCATTAAAACAAACGTCCAAGTCAAAGCTACCCGTAAAGAAGATACTAAAAAGATTCTCATATACATGATTGGTGATAAACAAGAGGAAGTTACAGTAGATGAGATACTACTTGCAGCAGGTAAAACTCCAAATACACAAGGGTTAGCTCTTGATAAAGCTGGTGTTGAAATTGATGAAAAGCAAGCAATTATTGTAAGTCCCAACTTTCAAACATCTCAACCCCACGTTTTTGCAGTAGGTGATGTTATAAACCTGCCTATAAGACAAGAGCCAACAGCGGGCAGAGAGGGAACCCTGGCTACGGAAAATGCCTTAAATAATACCAGTAATAGTATTGATTACAATACTGTCCCCTGGACTATCTTTACTGATCCCCAGCTGGCAGGAGTAGGTTTTACAGAAGAAAAGCAAATGGAAAAATTAGGTGTTTGTGCTTGTAGAACTGTAGCTTTCACCGATGTCCCCAAAGCACTTATCATCAATAGAACTGAAGGACTTATTAAAATGGCTATTCACCCCGAGACAAAACAAATAATGGGTGTACATATCCTTGCGCCCAATGCAGGTGAGCTAATTGCAGAAGCTATGGTGCTTGTGAAGAATAAGAATACTACTGAAGATGTAATAAATTCTTTGCCCATGTTTCCGACATTATCAGAAGCTATAAAAATTGCCGCGCTTTCATTCACAAAAGACATTTCTAAATTGAGTTGTTGTGTGTAATGACAAAGAGCATTTTTTTATGTTCAATAAATATGTATAATCAAAAGAAACTTATAAAAACGGCAGAATGCTGCAAATTCCTAAGAAAGGAGATCAATTAGTGATTGATTTTAACTATGCCTACAATCCATATAGTTCTTACAATGACAACTGGGATTGCCCAATAACCCTGGAGGAAAATATTTTGCCTGTAGCAATCAAGGCAGGTGAGAAAAAATTTCACTAATTATGCCAAATAAAATTGTTGATACTTATAATCATCTTGTTAGACAAAAAGGCTTTGATTATGACCAAATCAGTGACGAGGTTTTCATAGGTACGAATATGTGCTGCCAATTCGGTTTTAATAGAGAGTTACTTACAAAAAATGTCAGAGCAGATATTAGCCTGGAAGAAGTCAGGGTTGATGCGCCAATGGGAGTGGACTACTTTTTATGGCTGCCAACTAAAGATCACGGTGCCCTTACAATTGATAAATTAACTCTTGGAGTACAAACACTTGATTTTTTAATAAGCAAAAAAATAAAAGTCTACATTCATTGTAAGAACGGGCACGGCAGAGCCCCAACTTTATTTATTGCTTACCTGGTTAAAAAAGGGATGGAGGTTTCGCAAGCTTTAAAATATTTACAGTCCAAAAGACCCTCTGTCCACTTAAATCCAAAACAACTTGAAGCGCTAAATTTATTTAAAAAAATAAAATAACTTGACAAGGAAACTGTTTTTATCTAAGCTGGAATTAATGCCTAATTTAAATCAAGACAAAGGTTTTGCCCACCTCCTGGCTGTTTTAATAGTTGGTTTCGGAGGTCTTTTAGTTGTCGCCTCAATAATACCTATTAACAGAAATTACAATGATGGAAAATCTAATGTGGCTGGAGTGTATTTGGCAAAAGGTGATGATAGCGGTTCTTCAGGTGGAGGTGACTCCGGTTCTCATGATTCAGGCTCATCCAGTGGTGGATCATCCGGAAGCGGATCTTCTGGTTCATCAGGAAGTTCTTCCTCTGGTAGCTCAGGTGGTTCAAGTTCAGGAAGTGGCTCGTCTGGTGGTTCCTCTCAAACCTCATCTACCTCTCAAGCAACCCCTAAACCAATAAAAGTTGAAACTAAAGAAGTTAAAAAAGAAGTTGAAAATGAACTGCGTTCTTCTGCGAATAAAGAAGTTGAGACTAAAGAAGTAAGTAAAAACTTAAGAGTTGAAACTAAAACAACACCTGAAAAGATTAAAAGTGAAATCAGGCAGGGAAATTTAAGGATTAAATTTGAAATAGAAAATGGCAAAGTTAAAATAGAAACCAAAGTTAAAGAGGCTGAAAATGAAGTAGAGCTGGAAAATGAAGCGGAAAATGAGGCAGTTAAAGAAGTAGAAACAGAGCTGGAAAAAGAAAATGTTAAAATAGCCACAGCCCCGGGCCAGATAGCTTTGGTAAACAAAAGAGTAGGAGCTTTGTCGAATTTCCCCATCTCTGTTGACCCAACCACCAGGCAGCTAACCGTGACAACCCCGGCAGGAGTTAAAGTAGTGGCTGTTTTACCACAAAGGGCAATTGATAATATGCTGGCTGCCCATGTAATGGATGATGTGGTTGGTGAAAAAGTGAATAATAATTTAGGAAGCATTCCGGATTTGGTAAAGTTAGAAACTAAAAACGGGGTATTGGTATATAAAGTTAAGGGTAATAAAACCCATAAATTGTTAGGTTTTATTCCCATAAAAACCGGAGTTGAAGCTTTTGTTTCAGCTGAAAATGGTCAGGTGGTTGAAAGCACGGATTCCCTTCTTGGCAGAATCTTAAACAGACTTGCTCCTTAAGATAAGGTGAAGATCTTAATCAATGAATTGGATCAGCAAACCGCACAATCCTTCCCAAGATGTGACAGCCTCTATTCTAGCTCTACTAATGTGAGGGCTTCTATTTCTGCGAAGTCTTTTTTATTGAAAGTAAAGAGTTGGCAGTTGTTATCTATTGCTGTTGCTGCAATTGCCGCGTCAGCAAATTGTATTGGTTCTTTGGCATCTCTTATAATTTCTCCGGCTGCTTGGGCAATTTCATAAGTGTATGGCAAAATGCGCAAAGGACTAATTATGGCAAGCATATTTTGTAATCTTACTTGATCTTTGGTACTTTGTCCTTGGAAAAGTTCTTGAATAGTGATCATTGAAATCGCCAGATCTTTGTCTGATCCAGCTTTAATAAAGCGGATAAGATCTGTTTCTGTTCCTTTTGGTCTACGTAACTGATCGATAATAATGCTGGTATCTACAATTACCATAGCTGCTTATTTTTTTTTGATGCTTCTAATTCAATCTCTCTTATAATCTTTTCTTGTTTTTCGAAGTCATCATTTGCCCATGAACCCTGGGTCTGTTCTAATAACTTAAGATATGCACTTTCACCCTCCATCTTTGTTACCACTTCCTCAACAGGATATAAATATATTCCTTTTCCTCTCACAACAAGATTGAGTAGTGTTTGTGGACTAATACCAAGCGCTTCTCTGACCTTCTTTGGAATAACGATTTGCCCTTTATTATTTGGTTCAACAATATTTCCTATATTCATACTAGTAATATTTTAGTACTAAGTATCCTATTTGTCAAGAGTCTATCAGTGCCGGGGGAGGGATTTGAACCCTCACGGCCTTGCGACCAATAGTTTTTGAGACTATCCTGTATACCGTTCCAGCACCCCGGCGTAGATTGAATTATATCAATATTTAAGATAAACTCACAGCTATGAAAAACAAACATAGATTGTCTCAACATATTAGACCTGAAAGGTACAAAATAATGCTCAAGCCCGATTTGGAAAAATTTATCTTTGAAGGAGAGGAGACAATTTATTTATCTTTAGAAAAGTCTACAAAGCAAATTACTCTGCATAGCGCCGAAATTGAGATTGAAACAGCTGAGTATATCCACAAAAAAAATGAAAGCTGGCCGGCAAAAATATCGTATGACTTAAAAATGGAAACCGCTACTTTTACTTTCCCAAAAAACTTAGAAAAAGGAAAAGGTGAGTTGAAGCTTAAATTTAAAGGGATTTTAAATGATAAAATGCGCGGTTTTTACAAGAGTAAATACACTCATGAAGGAAAAGAAAAACATTTAGCAACCACTCAATTTGAGTCAACAGATGCCAGACGTGCTTTTCCCTGTTTTGATGAACCCGCTCAAAAAGCAATTTTTGATGTGACTTTGATGATTTCTAAAGGCACAAAAGCTATCTCAAACACAATTGAATCAAACATTTCAGAGCATGAGTCAGGTTATCAGGTAGTGGAATTTGCTCCAACTCCAAAGATGTCGACATATCTTTTGGCATTTATTGTGGGAGATTTTGAATATATAGAAGATAAGACAAAAGATAATGTAAGTGTGCGAGTTTTTACAACACCAGGAAAGAAAAAAGAGGCAGAATTTGCACTTGAGATGGCAGTTAAATGTTTGGAATTTTATAACAATTACTTTGGGATAGACTATCCCTTGCCTGTTTTGGATATGATTGCAATTCCGGATTTTGCAGCAGGGGCTATGGAAAATTGGGGAGCAGTAACTTACAGAGAATCAACTCTTTTGATTGATGAAGAGCGTTCCAGCACCGGAAATAAACAGTGGGTGGCAATGGTTATAGCACACGAATTGGCCCACCAGTGGTTTGGGAATCTGGTTACAATGGAGTGGTGGACACATCTTTGGCTTAACGAGGGTTTTGCTTCATTTATAGAATATCTGGCTATAGATCATATTTTTCCTGAGTGGGATATCTGGACTCAGTTTGTTTCAACAGAGATGGCAGATGCATTTTCTCTGGATGCGCTAAATAATACTCATCCAATTGAAGTAGAAGTTGGTCATCCGGCAGAAATCTCTGAGATTTTTGATAGGGTTTCTTATTCAAAAGGGGCAACTGTTTTACGGATGCTCTGGAAATATTTAGGGGAAAAAGATTTTCAAAAAGGATTACAACATTATTTAAAAAAGCATGCATATGGAAATGCCCAAACAGAAGATTTGTGGAGAGCTTTGGAAGAAGTTTCCGGAAAACCTGTTGGGAAGGTTATGAAAAACTGGACTTCCTTACCAGGCTATCCGTTAATGACTGTTGTAGATCAAGGTAAAAACCTTAAGCTTACACAATCCAGATTTTTTTCAAGCCCAATCTCTAAAAAACAATCAAAGGATACAACCAACTGGAGTATTCCTTTAAACACTAATTTGATGGATAAAAAATCAATTACTATTCCAAATGAAGGAGCAAAATTAAATGCAGAAGAAGTTTCTTTGGTGAGGGTTGATTATCCGCATGAGTATTTGAAAAAACTTGAGTCAAAAATTAGTGAGTTGAGTGCTGCTGATAGATTGGGATTAATCAGAGATTCATTTGATTTAGCACAATCTGGTAATTCTCTCACAACTTTGGCACTTGAGCTGGCAATAAGTTATGTAAGAGAGGAAGATTATACAGTTTGGTCTTCTTTAACTGGACATCTATCTCAGTTGGATAGTTTATTGGCCTTTGAGTCTTTTTATAATGAATTTAAAGCTTATGGAAGAGATATTTATAAAAATATTGTTAGTAAAATGGGTTGGGAAAAGAAAAAGAATGAAAAGCACACTGATGGTTTACTGCGTGGAATGGTTTTGTATAAGTTAGGTTCATATGGAGACAAAGAAACAATCAAAAAAGCTCAACAGTTATTTAAAAAAGGAAATATTGATCCAGATTTAAGGGGTGTTGTTTATAATCTGGTTGCACAAAATGGAGGAGCAAAAGAATTTAATACTTTAGTTAAAATGTATAAGACGGAAGAAAATCAGCAGGAAAAAGACAGAGTTGGTAGATCCTTGGGATTATTTAGTAGCAAATCTCTTCTTTCTAAGGCGCTGGATTTTGCAATTTCAAAACATGTTAGATTTCAAAATACTTTAGGGATAATTTCATCTGTTTGGAGTAATCCTTATGGTAGATATTTAGCCTGGGAATTTGTTAAAAGTAACTGGAAACTTTTGAAAGAAAGATATGCTGGAGGCCATTATTTTACCAAAGTATTTGGCCCGGCAGGGGATTTTACCAAAGTATCTGATGCCAGGGATATTGAAGCTTTTGTAAAGAAAAACCCAACTCCAGAGGCCAAAAGAACAATAGCTCAAGCCTTAGAACAAATTTATTCAAATGTGGAATGGTTAAAAAGAGATAGAGAAAAAATCAAAAATTTCCTACTAAGATGAAAAAGAAAAATCTTAAATATTATCTTAAATTAGATTACACAATCCGCCTTAAACAAAACGGGGATGGATCATATTTTGCAGAAATTGAGGAGTTACCGGGGTGTATGAGTGAAGGTGATACTAAGCAAGAAGCTTTAGAGATAATAGATGATGCAAAAAGAGGCTGGCTGGAAGTTGCATTGATGAGAAAAATTAATATTCCAGAACCGGAAAAAGATGAATTTAGCGGAAAATTAAATGTCAGAATGCCAAAGTTTTTACACAGAAAATTATCATATAAATCAAAACAAGAAGGAGTTAGTTTAAACACACTAATTTCCACCACCTTAGCTACCACATTAAGATAATTTGTGATAAAATTCTTGACATGGCTTTAAATGTAAACGAACTTCGAAACGGGACATTTTTTAAAGAGGGAAAAGATATTTTCCTGGTGGTGACATATGAGCATATGAAAACTGGCAGGGGATCCGGGAACATTAAACTTAAAATTAGAAATATCAGAACTGGTGCTATTGTTGAAAAATCCTTTATAACCGGAGCCAGGGTAGATGAAGCAGATGTAGAAAAGAAAAAAGCCCAATTTCTTTATCGCGATGGGGATATTTACTCTTTTATGGATCCGATATCTTTTGAACAATTTACTGTTTCATCTCAAGTTCTTGGTCTGCAGGCGAAGTTTCTAAAAGATGGTTTGGATGTAATCTTAATTGTCTCAGAGGAAGAAGTATTGGGACTCGAGCTGCCTATGAGTTTGATTTATACAGTTTCTGAAACTGGCCCCGGGGAAAAAGGAAACACTGTTTCAAATGTTTTCAAAGAAGCTACGTTAGATAATGGATTAGTTGTAAAAGTGCCGATGTTTATGAAAATAGGAGAAAAAATTAAAGTAGATACAAGGTCTGGGGAATATGTGGAAAGAGTAAAATAGTGATAATATAAATATTATGACAAAAAAGATTACAAAAGCTTTAATACCTGCAGCAGGATTTGGTACCAGATTTCTCCCTCAAACCAAGGCAATGCCTAAAGAAATGCTGCCTATTGTGGATAAACCTGTTATTCAATATGTGGTGGAAGAGATTGTCGCCTCTGGAATAGAAAATATAATTATTGTAACAGGTGCTACCAAAAGAGCCATTGAAGATCATTTTGATGAGCCAAATGAAGACCTGGTTCAAAATTTAACAAATGGTAAAAAAGCTGCTCTGCTAGAGCAGATAAAACATATTTCCAATATGGCTAATTTTATTTATGTCCGTCAAAAAGGTCCTTATGGAAATGGTACTCCTGTTTTAGCAGGTGAGGCAGTTATTGAAGATGAACCTTTTGCAGTTTTATGGGGAGATGAATTTATATATTCTACTCCTCCCAGACTTGCTCAAATGATGGAGGTTTATGAAAAATATGGAGGAATTGTTATTTCAGGAGTTGAGATTGAAAACAAGCAGGATTTAAAAAGATATGGTATTGCAGATTTGGAGCCTGTGGAGGGTAATGTTTATAAAATAAAAGAAATTGTAGAAAAGCCTGATCCGGAAAAAGCTCCTTCTAATATTGCTACTCATGGAGCATATATTTTGCCTCCGGAAATCTTTGGAGCTCTAAAAGCTATAGCACCTGGTCAAAGTGATGAGATTTGGCTGGTTGATGCAATAAATTATCTGAAAAATAAAGGTGTGCCTGTTTACACAGTTGTTATTAAAAATGCTAAGTATTATGACACCGGTAATAAGTTGGAATATATGAAAACAGTAGTTGATTTGGCAATGGATCATCCAGAAATAGGGGAAGAATTTACAAAGTTTCTTAAAGATTTAAATCTTTAATGAATAGTTTTGAGTGCCAATACTACTCCGGTAATTGTTACAGCTTGAGTTAAAATTCCCCAGGGTAGTTTTGCTTTTTTGTTTATTATATGCTGGAAATCATAAAAGGTTGAGAACGGGAAAAACTTCCAGTTAAATAGCCAGTAAGGAACCTGCATAATATCCCAGGATTCAGATACAAGTATTGATAATAAAAGATATAAATGGTTGGTAGTTTTACCAAAAAAAAGAAAAGTTACAGCTATTCCAAAAATTAAATCCCCTAAAGCCTGGAAAAAGAGTAAAATTTTAGCCTTTTTTCGCCAACCTAACCCAAAATCCCAATGAGGGATTATATCTAACAAAGGATGAGAAAATGCAGATAAAGTAATACCTAAAGCAGGGTCATTGGGAAATGATGCGGCGAGAGCGCCACCAACCAGTGCATGTGCGGTTGCTGTCATGAGTTAGTTAAGAGTTATTAGTTCATAGTTCATAGAAAATTACTACGAACTACCAACTATAAACTCTGAACTCTTAGTGTACCATGGTTTGTCAATTTGATTCAACTTATTCAATATGGTACCCTTCAATTCTATGTTTCCGGTACTATTTTCAATTGGAAAATTTAGTGTTTCCTCGTTTGGAGTATTGTTGGCACTTGGTTTTCTTGAAGCACTATTTTTAGTCTGGAGATTATCAAGAGCCTGGGATTTGGATGAAGAAAAGACTTTAGATTTAACTTTACTTATTTTTTTGGGTGGATTAATCGGTGCCAGGCTTATTTTTGCCATAGAACACTGGCAACTTTTCGCCCCATCCTTATTGCAGATAATCCTATTTACCAAATTCCCAGGTTTTTCATACGGGGGTTCTTTTTTGGGAGCATTGTTGACTATGTACTATTTTACCAAAAGATTCAAAATGGACTTTTGGCAAATTGCGGATATTGCCTCAGTTGGTTTATTGGGAGGTTTAATATGGTCAAGTTTAGGTTGTTTTTTAGGAGGTTGTGGTATAGGCATACAAAGCCATGCATTTTTTGCAGTTTCTATGGTTGGAGTTTTGGGAAAAAGATTTCCAGTGCAACTACTGGAAGCTTTTCTTTTCTTATTAATTTTACAAAGAGTCTGGTCTATTGCTACTCATTTTCATCAAAGAGGGAAAATTGCCGGTATCAGCTTATTTTGCATAGGTTTAACCAATATTCTAACCTCATCTTTAAAGCAGATACATACAACCAGTTTATTATTCTCTATAAGTTTAACTATTTGCGGAGCTATAATTTTTTATCGTAGAACCAAGAGAAATCCCATGACTGATCTAAAAAATTTTCTTTTCTTTCCTGTCAAAATAATTATAGATTCCAAAGTTAGAATTTCTGTCCTGGCAAGTATCAAAAAAACTTGGTATAATCAGAAAACTTCAATTAGTTGGAAGATTAGAAGTTTAAAGAAAAATTTAAGGAGGATAAATGTTAGGATTTCCCGCAAAACAAATTAATTTAATAAAAAAATACTTACAGAAAGAACAAAGAGAAGTAGAAGAAAGTCTTCGGGAAGTTGAGGAAGATGATCCGGCGAAGTCTCCGGCTTTGGCAGAAACCTCAGAACCGGGAACCGATTCATATATTGCCGATTCTCATACAAAAACTGTAGTTTTAGGGCAGCAGCTTAAAAAAACTGATAACAGTATTAAAAAAGCTTTGCTTAAAATTAAAAATGGGACATATGGTAAGTGTGAAAAATGCGATAAACAGATTGAAATTGGCAGACTTTTGGCAATGCCCATAGCCCAATATTGTTTATCTGACTCCAAAAAGATTTCAAAATGAACAGCTGATTTAAATGTTTTGTATCGTCCGGAGAAAATCTTGCAAGGTTTTGAGTCCTTCTGTTATGACTTCCTGATTTTCAATAGGGATCTTAAGATACGATTTTCCTGATAATGCGTCATTTTCAATCGTTGTTTGTTTAGTAGAGAAGGTTTGGGCTAATGTTCCAAAGACCTGGGCTGCGGTAGTAAATAATTGTGCTGCTGCTTGTTGGGTTTTTATGGGTGGACTATAATCGGAAGATTGTTCTTCAATGATATCCGGTTTTAAAGTTTGCGTAGCAAGTTTGTCAACAGATTGCATAAAGTGCTTGAATTTGCTCTCTCCCATAAAGATTTGATCCTCGCCATTATCCAAAACGCCGCCAAAAAGGGAGGATTTAAATTTGTGTATCTCAAGCATACGGTGTTCAATGGTTTCACTTGCAACGAGATTGATAATGTGGACGTTTCGTTTTTGGCCAAGCCGGTGAATTCTGCCGATTCGTTGTTCAAGTACCGCGGGATTCCAGGGAATATCTAGATTGATAAGAAGGGATGCACATTGGAGATTCAGTCCCAAACCGCCGGCGTCAGTTGAAAGAAATACTTGGCGATTGGGGATTTCATGGAAATTTTTGATAAGATCTTTACGTTTTTCACTCGGGATACCACCATGCAGATATTCAAATCCCACTTTTCTTGCTTGCAGTTCACCCGCGACCAGGCGTGTCATCCGTTCCCATTGGCTAAAGATTACGACCTTCTCACTGTCTGTATTGATAACATCGTCAAGAATTGCCATCAGCTCGCTAATTTTGGTATCAAAGCGGGTTTGCTGATCAAGGATATAGGTACTGTCGCACACCATCCGCATGCAATTGAGATTGATAAGGAGTCGCTGCCTGTCTTTTTCATCAAGGAATCCCAACCGTTTCCATTTGCTGACGAGTCGCGAAACAGCGGTTTGGTATTCTTCGTGAATATCTGCCTGTTGCTGTGTCATAGGGACAAAGAGGTTTTTATCGGTACGATTGGGAAGTTGAGTGAGAACGTCTTTTTTCCTTCTGCGGATGACAATATCAGAAAGCAGCTCTCCTATTTTATTTAAGTCTTTGTAGCCGATGACTTTGTTATGATCATCCACAATCTGATGTTCTGTGAGGAATTTATAGAGTGGTCCAAGGAGGAACGGATCAATGAATTGGATGATTGAGTATAGTTCTTCCAGCTTGTTTTCAAGCGGTGTGCCGGTCAGGACAAAGGCATAGGGTGTGTCAATTTTCTTTACTTGCTGAGCGGTTTTCGTTTTCCAGTTTTTTATTCGTTGGGCTTCATCTAAAATAACCAGATCAAAACCTGCGTCTTTGATAGCAGCATAATCGGTCATTACCGCATTGTAGCTCACTATTTTGTAGAATTCATCTTGTTGATATTGTTTCTTTCTGGCAAGCGGATTTCCCTCAATCACAATAACAGAACTATCGGTAAATTTTTCAATTTCAGCTTTCCATTGATACTTGAGTGATGTTGGACAAACAATAAGGACACTGCTTATGCCAAGTAATTTTTTCAAAAGTTCGCAAGCACCAGTTGCCTGGATTGTTTTTCCAAGCCCCATTTCATCGGCAATCAGACAGCGTCCACAACGCGCGGCAAAAAGAATGCCGTCGCGTTGATACGGGTACAGTGTTGTTTTTACTAAGTCCGTGAATGCAGCATTTTTTGTACTCTCAGCAAAGAGTTCGTCCACCAGTCGTTCTCGCTTTTTCTTCTCGCGGATGCTGATAATAAAATCCATCGCGCCGCCGTAGCAGCGAAATTCAGGACTAATTTCGGCTGCTTTTGCAAGGAGCGTTTCAATCTTGTCATACATCTGTGGGGCAAGCGTGTACTCCTGGTCACAGTATTCTTTCGCGAGTTTTTCAAAGACAGCGGTGTTCTGCGTCCCAATACGAAGGGTAATATGCCGGATTGGCAGATAATTCAAAAAGAGCGATGAGTAGCTTGGAGTAAATGGTTCGGTCAGTAGTTTGGCAAGCGTTTTGTTTTTTAAAATACTTACAAGCACTGATTCAATATGCTTGCATGTTCCCAATCTATTGGTTTTGTAATCCATACAAGTACAAAAATTCAGTCCCCGTCCCGGATTCCTGATTGCGACAGTGTACACGCCGCCGCTTACCGGATTGCGGACAGAATATTGGGTGAATACAGGGTGTTCTCCTTGATGTGTGGTGATTTCAAAAGGCTGCTCCTGGGCAATTTGTTTGCGGAGTTCTTTTTGCCATTGGTCGGTTGTTAGTTCTTGAGGTTTTTTATAATAGGATACTTTCGGCTGTTTGTTCCCGGCCTGTTTCCCACTTATCAAAGTCGCGGGTTTTGGATGAGGTGGTGTCATTGTAGGATGAGTATACTACAAAAAACTATTTCGCTAAAGCTGGAATTAAATTAAGGGAACGTAACTATTTGAGTCCAAACTGGCGTATTGGTAGACGCGTAATTTGTAACAGGTGTAATAGTTATAATATAGGTTGGGTTGGTAGGGGTGTTGGCAGCAAGTCCAGCAAATGTATATTGATTTATACATGCAACATCCTGAGTATATTGAATATCCGGTTTTGAGGTAGGTCCGGATAAATGTACTGTTACCTCTCCAGCGTAACAGCTTTCATTAGTATCTCTTACACCATTTGAATTAGTATCTGTAAAAACAAATCCATTAACAGTATATATGGCTGAGGATGGGGGTGGAGATGTTGGAGTCGGAGTTGGTGTTGGTGTTGGAGTTGGTGTAGCAGATATACAAGTAGGGATGTTAAAGGGGGTAATTTGGCTGTTTTGAGTGCCATTATAGGTTCTGCATAATAATTTGTAGCAGGGTTTAAAATTAAACCTCCGGTGCCATCAGTAGCATTAAATCCACTTGGGCCTGTGGTGGAGGTTACGCTGCTTACAGCTTTATGAAAATAAGGAGTGGTGAAAGATGAATCATTTGCCCTGCTAATATCTACCCAATGATAGTCCAAGTGAGACTGTATTGGTAATGCTTAACCCTTGATTAACTTTTTTATCTACACCAGCACTAATACTAAAATCAAATCCAGTAGAGGGGTTATAGCAAAAATCACAATTTTTTGAACAGTCAAGACTTCCTCCGGAATGTTGACTTTGATAACTACTGGCTCCAGCCACATTTGTTAGGGGAGGATTTTGATAGCCTGTTGGAGCAGATAATGGGGCATTTACCGCATAATAATCATCTGATCTGACAAAACTGTCCACCCAAAAAGCTCCATCTGCTCCTGAGGTTGTGAGTGATGTAGGAGATCCTGATTTAACCTGGACCGGACCAAAGGAAGCTTTTTACTTTGATATCCGGCTTTCAAAGGATCCCAACTTTAATAAGGATCCCAAAACAGCAGTAGCCCCGGTTTATCAGGAAATAATTGATGGAGGGGTAACCAAGCCGCTTAATACATATCATGTGCCTGATCAGTATCCTTTAGAGCCCGGACAAACTTATTATATGAGTATGAGACCAAGAGTACCTTCTAATGTCTCTGAAGCTCCCTGGGGTCCGGCTTGGACATTTAAGACTGATACAGCAGCTACAGTTAAAGCAAGACTTGCTGATGTAGATTATGGTAATGGGGCAATTGGCCCATCACAGGCTGATTTGGATAAGTTTGGAGCTGCAAATCCTAATTATCATGGAAAGTTTGTTAAGTCATCTTTACCTGCTGTTTACTTTACCCCAACAGGTGGAAATATTTGGGTACCGGGATCTCGAAATAAAAAAGAATTTTATCTTGCCGATGCTGTGTAGTTAGTTTTAGAC
>JGI1358J11329_10001014_pt1 | contig 23741 bp, 27 predicted proteins | sample Subgroupgradi54m_FD_11329 | JGI IMG/M metagenome (IMG submission 11329)
CGATCTTTTTCCCTACTCTTTTTTTTGGCCGTTTTTTTTACCGGATGCCAGCGATTAGACCTCTACCATAATCTTCAGGAAATTGAGGTGAACGAAATTTTGGTTGTTCTGCAAGAAAATGGAATTTCTGCCAGAAAGGAAAAAGAAATAACCGGGCAGGATGTATCCTGGAAAATATCCGTTAAGGAAAACGATGCGGCCCGAGCACGACAGATTTTGATTAACAGCAATCTTCCTAGAAACCGTGAATTAGGCTTATCCGGTGTTTACAAGGAAAAAGGTCTTATTCCAACACCTGATGAACAGAAAGCGCGGTTTCTTTTGGCGCTCAAAGGCGAAATCATTAACTCCTTACACAAAATCCCTGGGATCGTTGATGTCGATGTTGTTTTAAATGTTCCTACTGAAAATGAATTTTCCGGTATGGATCCTGTGAAAAAAAGACCAACTGCCTCTGTGGTTCTGAGAACGCGTAATGAGGAGTTGGTGGCTCAAACAGTGACGGAAGGCAAGATACAAAGATTTGTGGCCAATACGGTTCCCAATTTAGATCCTAATGATGTTGCCGTTATTATTTCTCGTGCTGATATTGGTGGAAATTCTGGTCCGTTGCGTGTTCCGGCTCCTTTAGCTCCACCAACATCGCCACAGTTACAACCTGATGAGGGGTTTTCACCACCTTCTTTGAATGGAAACGATACCGTTGAATTGGCTGGTATTCGTATGGCTGCCGATTCTCTGGGAAGGTTCAAATTTTACATTATTGGTCTTCTTTCTCTTTTGGTTGGGGTTTCTTCCTTTTTGCTCTATAATATCTTTCGTCTGAATCGCATGCGATTGAAAGTTCAGAAGAGTACTCGACCTCAACAGGCAGTACTCAATCAGAGCCAATCAGCACCGTTGTTAGGATCTCAGACAGGTACGGGAGCTATGGATGGAACCTTTGATGTAGGGACAGGCACCGGGCAGCGACAGGTTTAATAGTGAGTGAGTATTGGACGGAGAGGATTGACTCCGTCCGGCCAAACGGAACGAACGATGAGTTAATGGAGTTCAGATGAGAGTTTCAGGGAGAGAGAGGGATCTCTCCCTGAGTGAAAAGAAGCAACTAGCAAGCCCATTTTGGTCGATAAATAAAGTAAGGAGTTGAGGTTTATGGTCACGGATGTTTCCAGCGTTAATTTAGAACAGACAATGAATCAAAGGTCCCTTGACTTGAACAAGTCGCGGGTCAAATTTGAGATGGTCAATAATGCTCCTGAGATTAAAAAACCAAAAGGTAGTTTTGTGGGAAAATGTCTGAAAGCGCTTGGTTTTGGCTCTAACGTGGGTTGGTTGTTTCCCGGGGTAGGTTGGATTGCTGCTGCTGGGGGACAAGGGTTAGGTGCTTGGGGAGCTAATTTGGATGCTAAAGCTCAAGCCAGAAATACTCAGCCTCAAGTCCCAACGGTGATCACTACTCCCGGGTTTGGGATGGCTAACGCAACCCTAGACCCTACCATGAGTGTTGTGGCTCACGCCAAACTCGATGCAACGCAGTCAGCGATCGGAGGGATATAGCCATGGGCGTGAGAACCGTTTCTTCTTCCGGTAACGTTGTTCCTATTACAGGTAGCCATGCTGTTGATCAGTCCAAAAATATTGATGGAGCTGCAGAGCTTTTAAATCCTATTTTCCCTGACGTGCGTGCCGCGCAAGAAGCACTTTATAGAATAAGAGGAGATGGTGTTCCTGGTGTTTCAAGACTGCATCGTCCTACTTCCGATCCTATTGCTCAAGCAAAAGCACAGGCTGTTTTAGATGCTTTTGCGGCATTGCTTTTTCGTACTCCCGATTCTTCGAAGCCATCCTAAATCACACTGAATTTTGTTGCAGGTTCCTCAAGAATGGTGACTTCACTCCTCGATTCCTTTTTATTTTTCAGTCCTTCAGAGTTACGAGATCAATAAAGCATTGATTAATATATAGTTTTTTGGAAGACCTGATTAAGTTAGATTGGCATACAAACTGCAAACTCCTCTTCTGGGGAGATATAAACATTATGGGAATTAAAGATCTGGTCAAGAAGGTCAAGGCGAAGCGGGAAGAAGCCAGTCTCGCAAAATCTTCCGGTGGTGTTCAGAAGGATGTAAAAAAAAGAAATACTTTGGTGGAAGAACATTTACCTTATGCGGCTTCGATCGCCAGTCGTGTTATGCAAACTCTTTCCTCCTCGGTGGATTATGATGATGTTATGTGTAATGCCCGTTTGGGTCTTTTGGAAGCGGCCCGCAAATTTGACACAAGCCTGAATGTTGATTTCAAAACTTTTGCCTATTACCGCATCAAGGGAGCCATCTATGATGGTCTCCGCAAGACCGGATGGATCCCTCGCTCCCTTTATGCGCGTATTAAATTCGAACAAGCCACCAACGACTATCTGCAGTACATGGCCGAAAAAAGTGGTGTGACCGCTCGTGCTGCTGCAGATGATATGTCGGAAATTTATGATACGGTCAATTCTCTGGCCTCGATTTACGTGATTTCGGTAGATGCTTCTGAAGAAGGCATGGATCTGGAGGACAAGAAAAGCAAAAATATTGAAGAGTCAGCCGAGTTTCAACAGATCAAGCAGCATATGAAAGAAGCTATTGAGTCTCTTCCGGAGAAGGAAAGAAAGCTGATCAAAATGTATTATTTCCAAAACAAAACTTTAGAGGAAACGGGTTCTGATCTCGGATTATCAAAGTCGTGGGTTTCACGTTTGCATGCTCGTTCTTTGGAACTTCTTTTCAAAAAGATTAATGTGAAAGTTCGGGGAGAAAAATCAGGGGAATCGGAATCAGATCTCTCGGGTGAAATTGATTTTCAAACACGTGCTGCTGGAATGTTAAAATAAGACTTTAAGGATAAATTTATGGAAATTGTTTCCACAGTTGGTCAAACGATTGCAGATAAAGTTATGTCGGATGTGGGTAAGAATACAACGCCCACAAGAGAGACAGACTTTTCCAAACTGCTTGCTGGACAGATAGATAGTTCTGATAAATCTTCTGTGAAAGCGAACCAGGTTATGGAAGCTTTTGGTGTTACTCCGGAAAAGCAGATTGGTGCTATCTCAGCAGAGGGTTTGGAAATACAAACGGCCAGTGTTTCTTCGAGTCAGGAAATTCGGAGTCATGGAAAAGTGATGGATCTCTTGACAGAGGTGAACCGTGGAACATTGCAAATGGATGATTTGATGCAAATGGCCACTTCAGGAATTAAAATGAGCCCCGCCCAACTATTGGCTGGTCAAGCTTGTATGGCAAAAATGGTGTTTCAACTTGAAATGTTTGGCAAGATCACTGAAGTGTCGACCAGTGCTGTGAAGAGTACACTAGAAAGACAAGTCTAAGAGTATGTTGATAAATTATGAACCATCAATTTTTAGCCGCGTTTTGTCTGATGAAATCCTCCGGCATAAAGGGGGAAAATCTTTTCTCCTTTGTCTCGGAAAATGAAGAACCTCAGCTTCACAAAATTGCCGAAAGTTTTCTGAAGAATCCATCGATTGATTTTAAAGAATGTGTGAAGCATCTTCGTCAAGTATCTCATCTGCAAACATCTTCCTTAGATGAGATTCATCCCGGTTGGATTTTAGAAAAGTTAAAAGACGAATCACCTCGTATTTTGGGTTTGTTGTGTCGGTTTTTAACAGGTGATAAAGTGCGTTATATTCTCAATCATTTGCCTGTTCAGGAAAGAAATAAAATTCCTAAAATTAAAGAGGCTTTTTGTATCCCCCCCGTTCTTCTTTCTTTGATTCAAACACTGATTGAGAAAAAAGTGCATGTGACCATGCCGAGTCGCTCCGGAGAAACTTTCTCGTTGGAACATCTGGCTTGGTTTAAAGAAGAAGATTTGAAAATCCTTTTTAAGGATCTTGGACTGGAGGAGATTCGCCAGGCTTTTTATGAAGTGTCTCCCAAAATCTTGAGACCCTTTTTGGCTCGATTCTCTCTTTCGGAAGCCACTGAGATTCGAAGAAGGCTCGATCATGGAGGAAGAGTCTCGGTAGAGAATAAAAAAAAATCTCAGAAACATATTTTATCTTTAAAATTGGAAAGCCTTTCATCTCAAAATTTGATTTCAGAAATTGGTTGTTCTGTTTTTGCCAGTGCTCTTTTATCGGAAGACAAATCTTGGGCAGAGATTGTGTGTCAAAAAGTTTCACCAGAAGAGGGGTATCGTCTGAAAAGGATGATTCAAGAAGCCGATTCTCACAAAACTCTTTCAGAGGTACAAGCCAGTCGAAATGAGATTCTGACGCGCATTAGAATGTTAGGGGAAAAAGGCCTTATTAAACGTTACTGGAGGTAGGGAACCTCTAAAAACTGCCCATCTGCGTTGTTGCCCGCTGCACCCCACTCCCTGCGACGTACAACGGAGTACGCCTCGGTCGGGGGTTTACGGGCGCCTAGCATCTGGACAGTTTTTAGAGGTTCCCGGAAATTGGGTTTTTAGTGATGCCTTATACGTGTTACACTGTTTTATAAGGACAAAGGTAATTACGCACAAATAACGAACGAGTAAGGTCAGGATCGGACTTGTTCCGGCCTGATCGACGGAGTGAGCGATCAAATCACGGTACCCAGATGGGGGTTTCAGGGGGAGAGTGGTATCTCCCCCTGAGTCGTAAAGGAGAAGAGATGTCTGACAAGATTATCAATCGTATTGATTTTGATCCGGAGTTTGAACCATTGCTTTCCTCTGCCGTTTTAATTCCTCGTCGTGTTTTAGAGGGGATGTCTCAGGCCAAGTCTATTTTGAACGAATCCAGAAAAGAAGCGTCCGAAATTCGAAAAAGAGCCCATGAAATTCTTGAAGAAGCCAAGTTGGTTCGTGAAGAAGAAAGAAAAAGAGGTTATGAAGAGGGGCGTGAAGAAGGTTTAGCTGAGTGGTCTCAAAAGATTCTGGAAGCCGGTAGTGCCCATGAAAAAATTTTGAAAGACGCTGAACCTCAAATGATTCAAATGATCATGAATATTGCCGAAAAAGTAATAGGACGTGCGGTGGAGCAAGGAGCGATTCTGGATGTCATTCGTAAAGCTGTGTCCGAAGCAACAGGAAAGAAAATTACCGTTCGTGTTCATCCCTCTGATCTTGTTTTTGTGAAAAAGCGAGAAAAAGAAATGATGAACATCGTTGACCAAAATGAATCTCTGACTTTTCGTGAAGATGAGTCTGTCTCCGTAGGTGGTTGTATTGTGGAGACGGAATTAGGCACCGTGGATGCTCGTTTAGAATTGCAGTTAACGGCTATTCGAAAGGTGTTTGGATTATAAAATATATGTCCACCATCATTAATTTTGAAAAATATCAGAAAAATTTGCATCAGGTCTCAACAGTCAAGATCAAGGGACGCGTGACAGAACTTGTGGGTCTTGTCGCCCGTGCTGTGATCCCAGGCGTGAAGGTTGGAGATCTTTGTTTGATTGAGCCCTTGGGACGTAAAGACCCTATCAAGGCAGAAGTGGTTGGATTTAAAGAAAATGAAGTGTTGCTGATGCCTTTGGGAAATCTGGAAGGTATTGCTCCCGGAAGTGAAGTAGAATCTACAGGAGATTGTTTGAAAGTTCCTGTTGGGGAAGAACTCTTAGGACGTATTTTGGATGGGTTGGGAGAACCTTTAGATACAGACACGCATGGACCTTTGAACGCCAAACAATATTATCCTGTCCATAGTAATCCTCCAGAAGCGTTAAAACGTCGTCGAGTCACCGAGCCAATTTCTGTGGGTGTTAAAGTTATTGATGCTGTAATGACGTGCGGAGAAGGTCAACGTGTTGGTCTTTTTGCAGCCGCTGGTGTGGGTAAAAGTACCACTATTGGTATGATTGCTCGGAACACGAGCGCGGATATCAACGTGATTGGACTGATCGGAGAACGTGGCCGCGAGGTTCGTGATTTTATAGAGAAGGATTTGGGAGAAGAAGGATTGAAACGTTCGATCGTTATCGTTTCTACATCCGATCAACCTTCCTTGGTGCGCGCAAAGGCCGCTTATGTGGCTACGGCTATTGCCGAATATTTTAGGGATCAGGGGAAAAAAGTTTTATTAATGATGGATTCGGTCACGCGTTTTGCCAGAGCTTTGCGTGAAATAGGTTTGGCGGTTGGAGAACCTCCCGCTCGTCAAGGTTATACTCCTTCTGTTTTTTCCACGTTACCGCGTCTTTTGGAGAGATCCGGAAATTCGGATAAAGGATCCATCACGGCTTTTTATACGGTGTTAGTGGCTGGTGATGACATGAATGAGCCGGTGGCAGATGAGGTTCGTTCCATTCTGGATGGCCATATTATTTTTTCTCGTGATTTGGCGAATCGAGGACATTACCCCGCCATTGATGTTTCGGATAGTATGAGTCGTGTCATGAGTTCTATTGTGGATCCGGAACATCTTGAGGCCGCTCGAAAATTACGTGAAATTGTGGCTGCTTATGAAAAGGAACGTGATTTGATTTTGATTGGCGCTTATGAGGCTGGGAGTGATCCTAAGGTGGATTATGCTTTGGAAAAGATTGAAGAGGTGAATGCGTTTTTAAAACAGAATGTCGAAGAGAAGGTGGATTTTAAGGAAGCCGTCGATCAGTTGAAGTCGATCTTTGATTGATTTCTCTCAACTTGCCCATAATGAGCGAGTATTGGCCGGATCGGATTGATTCCGTCCGGACAAACGGAGCGAATGATGAAGTCATGGTATGACAGATGGGGGGTTCGGGGGGAGAGCGGTATCTCCACCTGAATATAAAATGAAAAAAGCTTTGTTGCGTTATCGGCTTCAGCCCCTCTTGATTCTGAAAGAAAGGGCCCGTAAGCGGGCTGAAATTCTTTTAGCCAAGGCCCTCGTTCGTTTGGAGGAGGAGAAAAAGAAGTTGAAGAAATTGGAGAAAGAAAAAGAAGACATTATTCGTCGTCGGCGTGAATGTCGTATGGAGTTGCACAAAAAGATTTCGGCGGGTCATGCTCATGTGCGTGATGGAAGTGTACGTGTTAATTTTTTACGAAAGTTGGAAGAGGATGAAAAAAAGAAAGCCGAGGAAATTGAAAACCAAAAGCAGACAATTTCTAATTGTGAGTTACAGGTGAAGAGGGCTCGTCGAGATTATATTGATGCTGTCAAGGATCTTCGTATCATGGAAAAGCACAAAGAGCTTTGGCGAAAAAAAGTACAGTTGGAAATAACAAGAGCAGAAGAAAGAGAAATGGATGAACTAGGAAATGTCATCCACCAGCTTCGGAATGTAGCGTGACTTATGGATAATGATAATCGAATTAATAATAATGATCCTCGTAGAGACACTTCTCGTTCGAATCGGTCCAATATGGATCGTACGGGCAGAGTGGCAAATCAAGATCGGTCAAACAAGTCCGAGTTCCAGAAAATTTTGGAACAATCCAACAACACTTTTGAATCTTATCAGGGTGGTATGGGTCAGAATACAAACACGACAGCCACGAAAGAAGCCATTCGCCCGGCAGCTTCTCAGCAGGAACGATTTGGAAAAGACAAAGAGGAGTTTAAAAAATATCTTGAAAAAGAGGACCCCAAAGATGATGTAAAAAAGAACAATTCCAAAGAGAGTGGAGCGCCACGGGCCAAACTGGCAGAAAAAAAAGTGATCTCACGATCTTCTGTATCAGATCGGGGACAACACAAGGGTGGTGGGCAGTCATCAGGCCATGGTGGTAAGTCAAGTAGTGGTGGTGGGACAAGTCAGCAGGGCAAGAAGGGACGTGAATTGTCTTCTCCTCTCTTGGTTAAAACTTCTAAGGGTATTCAGCGCGGTGAAGTGAGTGATGCCAAAAATTTTCAAGCGGATTTACATGCCGTTCAAATTTCTTCTGGAGGGTCTAAAGCCCTTTCGATGAGGACAATGGGAAAAGTGTTGAGTCAGGAAGTGATGAATCAGATTATTCAGTATTGTCGTCTTGTCACTAAAACCGATGGAGACAAGGAAATAGACATGCAGCTCAAGGAGGAAATTTTTAAAGGATTACGATTGAAGGTGTCCATGGTAAAAGGGGGCATAGAGGCTACTTTTATGGCTCCTTCTCAAGAGGTCTTGGCTCTTTTTCAGGCACAGAAAACTGAGATTGAAAGGGTTCTTCAGGAAAAAGGAATTGAAGTCAAGTCGATCCGTGTTATCATCTCATAAAATCATGTCTCACAAACCATTTCCTTTTGAACGACTGCCTAAAACTTCCCGCAAAGCGGCTGAAATTCTGAAAGCTTTGCAAAACACTCTTCCTTATATTGGTTTTTCCCCGGAGCTGGGAGAAAATATAAGAGATCTTGTCAGTAAAGAGTTGAATGGGCGATTTTCTTTTCAACAGGCGAAAATCACTTCTTTAGATGCATCTCAGGCTTTTACAGTCGCACAATCTCCTGGTATCTATGTTGTGATAGGCATGTCTCCTCTGGCAGAGAAGGCTGTTTTGGAGGTGGATTCCCTCCTGGCTCATCAAGCCATCAACAGATTATTGGGTGGAAAAGGGGACTCAGTTACGGAGATTCGTCCTCTGACTGAAATTGAAACGGGAGTTCTTTCTTATCTTTTTCTTAAAATTTTAGAGATGATTTTTCAAAGATGTGGAGCTTCCGCCAAGGTTCATTTTCGTCTGGAAAATATAAAATTTTCTATGGAAGAAGTTGCGTCTCTTTTAAAAAATGAAGGGGAGTTGGTACAAATAAATTTCAAAGCTCAGTTAGATCAGGGAGCGGGCACTGTGAGATTATTTTTGCCTTGTTCTTTTACACAAAAGTGTTTCTTAGATACATTGAATTTGGAAAATCATGAAAAAGATCGGCAGTATCAAGAGGCTCGATTAGTTCATTTTGGTTATTTACCCACTTCACTCTGGGCAGAACTTGGAAGGACCACTCTTTTAGCTCGTGAAATTAATCAGTTGGAGTCAGGTGATGTTGTCGTTTTAGAAAATACGGAAGCTCGAATAACCGGTGGAAAGCTAGAAGGTTATTTGTCTTTGTGTATTGGGCCTATTGATTCTGGGAATAAGGGGAGTTTTCGTGGAAGAGTGATTTCAGGAGAACGCATTAACTTGCGTCTTGAATCGGCCAATCAGGAGTATGCTGTAGGAATTATAGGGGAGACATGAGATGACCAAAAAAACTGAAAAAGATCCTTATTTGTCAGAACTAGAATCTCTCGAAGATATCGAGGGAGATACAACGCCGGATGTAGAAAACTCTCATGATGCAGATGCTGAAGCCACACACATCGATGTAAAAGCACCTCTCCCCCATGATGAAGAGAATTACGAAGAGATTCAACCAGACCAAAAAGGTCAACCGATCACGCAGGATATTTTGAATCTGGCTTCTGATATACCTGTTTCTTTGGTGGTGGTGATGGGGAAAAAAGCAGTTTCCGTGCAAGACTTGTTACAGATGCGTACCGGAGAAGTCATTCAATTAGAGAAGGGTCTTATGGATCCTGTGGATGTGGTTGCGGCAGGAAAGGTGATTGCTAAAGCGGAATTAGTGAATGTAGAGGGGCGTTTAGGGATTAGGATTCTCAAACTTTTAAAATAAAAAATAATGAATTCTACGACTCCTGATTTTACGTGGCTGTTTTTAAAGATGGTTTTTGGACTTGTTTTGGTATTGGGTTTGATTTTTTTTCTTTTGCGGTATGTTTTGCCGCGCACACGCATGGGTCAGTCAGGTACGAGATCTTGGATGAAAATGATGGAGCGTGTTTCTGTGGGTCCTCAGGCTCATTTAACGGTGGTTAAAATTTTGGAACGTTATTTTATATTGGGTATTACGGAAAATTCTGTCAATCTCGTGACAGAACTTTCAAAAGAAGAAGGAGAAAAAATTGAAGAAGATTAGAAAAATTGTCATGCGTGAGATCGCCATGCCCTTCGGGCTCGCGATGACACTGACATTATTATTCTCTCCTTCCGTTTTTGCGCAGGCGGGTGCCATTCCCTCTGTGGTAGGAGCAGTTCCAGGACAGGCATTGGCGCGGCCTCTCGTCCTTCTTTTTATTCTTGCCGGGCTTGCCCTTCTTCCTTTTATCATCATGATGACAACCTCTTTTGTCAAAATTGCGGTTGTCTTGTCACTCGTCAGAAATGCCTTGGGCACACAACAAATTCCCCCCAACCCTGTGATCACGGGTTTGGCGATGATTTTAACACTCTACATTATGACACCCGTCGGTTTGGAGATTTACAAAACAACAGGACAGACCGTCAATCAGGGGACAAATCAACCGATGATGTCCGAAGTGACGGTCAATCTCTTGGTACAGGCTTTAAAAGAATCCAAAGAGCCGGTCCGAAATTTTTTGATGAAACATGCTCATGAAAAGGAACGCCTTCTTTTTTATAATTTGGCTAAAAAAATGAGAACTCCAGAAGATCGGGATAAATTGGGAGAAAAGGACCTGGATATTCTTGTGCCTGCTTTTGTTATTTCTGAACTGAGTGAGGCTTTTCAAATTGGGTTTATTATCTTTTTGCCGTTTTTGGTCATTGATATTGTGGTGACGAATATTCTTTTGTCGTTAGGAATGTTTCAAATTTCTCCCGTTACGGTTGCCCTTCCTTTTAAACTTTTATTGTTTGTTCTTGTGGATGGTTGGCACTTGATCGCTAAAGGTTTAGTGATGGGGTACATTTAATGGGGGACCTCTAAAAATGACCCATCTGCTTTGTTGCCTGCGGCACCCGCAATCCTCACGTACAAAAGCGTACGCTCCGGTTGCAGGTTTGCAGGCGCCTCGCATCTGGGCCATTTTGTAGAGGTCCCCGGAAATTCGGGAATCAAATGGAATCTTATATAATCTCTATTACTAAACAAGCTCTCTATCTTACTCTGATCTTGACTGCGCCACCGGTGGTGGCTGCGATGATGGTGGGTTTGGCGGTGAGTCTTGTACAAGCCACAACACAAATTCAAGAACAGACACTTACTTTTGTGCCTAAACTGGTCACTGTTATTTTGGTGCTGGCATTGGTGGGACCATGGACCATGATGCAGCTTGTAAATTTTGCCAGCTCGCTCATGGATTCTTTTCCGATGTACGTAAAGTGAGTGAGTATTGGACGGATCGGATTCATTCCGTCCGGACAAACGCAACGAACGATGAAATTACGACATAACAGATGGGGGTTTCAGGGGGAGAGAGGGATCTCCCCATGAATCATATTGACTATAATTTCATCCTCGCTTTTGGTGGCTTGATTCTCGCTCGTCTCGCCATGGTTGCCGCTACGATTCCGTTTTTGGTAGGCAAGCCCGTTCCAGCCATGATCCGCATGGGTTTTGCGGTTATCATGACCATTTTTCTTTATCCTTATTTAGTTCCCGCGGACCACTCTTTGTTTCCCAAAGCGCCGTTGATGGAAGTTCTTCTTTATTTGAAAGAAAGTTTTTACGGACTTTCCATTGGTATTACGGCGTCTATTGTTTTTCATGCATTCGAGGCAGCGGGGAGCATTATTGATAACCAGCGTGGTGCAGCTCAAGCCCGGCTTTTAATCCCTCAGCTGGGTGCTGAGAGTTCTCTTTTTGGGAATATGAATTATCTTTTTGGGATTGTGATTTTTCTTTCCTTAGGAGGACATATTTATTTTCTTAAAGCCTTGATGGAAAGTTATGATCTTCTTCCCATTCTGGCATTGCCCAAAACGCAGCCGGACCTTTTAATGATGACGGATGAATTTATGAAGATGACAGGAAGTGTTCTTATTCTGTCCTTGCAACTGACGGCCCCAGTGATCATTTCCATTTTTGTCGCAGATGTGATTTTGGGGATTATGAGTAAGGCAGCCCCTGCCATTAATGTTTGGGAATTGGGTTTTGCTATTCGCGGTGTGTTGGGTGTTTTGATTTATTTTCTTGCCTTGGGAATCATGAGTACTCAAATGGGGAAAGTGTCGCTTGGTATGATTGAACAGGTGAAAAAAATCATTCAGATATTGTCTTTATCACCTGGGTCTACACTCTAACGATAAACTTCTCTTCGATGTTTTACTCGATACACAAAGACTTTTTTATTGGAATCATCAATGCGATAGAGAATTCGGTAATCCCCAATCCGATAACGATACCCTTCTTCCCCTGTCAATTTTTGTGAACCATGAAGGCGTGGTTGTTCTTGGATTTTGAGGAAAGCTGTACGACAACGTTTGTAAATTTCAGAGGAAATACGATCGAGATCTTTTTGAACCGAAGGGAGCAGAAAGAGGGAGTAATTCATTTGCGATGCTGGTCATAATGATCAAAAGGGAGTGCAAGGACTTCTTGATTTTTAAGTGTTATTAAATCAAAAATATCTTCTTTCAACTCTTCTCGGTCCATTTGTTCTCTGAGAGCTTTTTCGACAAAGGCACTTTGCTTATAACCTTTTATCTCACAAAACTTTTTTAATTCTTCCAAAAGGTGATTATCCAATTTGACGGCGTAAGATCCTTTTTGCATAAAGTTTCCTTATTAAGATAAAAGTAAACCTTTGTCTTATAAAAGTCAATTTTAAAGGAAAACTTCTCCCAAGGTCTGACCACTCTGGACCCCCTTTCTTTTGAAATGGTGTTTCTAAATCATAAATAATATAATAAAAACAAATAGTTACATTTGTTGGCAGACTCAAATTTTGGCCCGTTATTTGCTTATATATGCTTCTGTATTTAACTAAAATGAGTGTTTTTAAGAGTCCGAAGGGGTGGAACACGACTGGAGAAGCATAAGTAATTAAAATTATGCATGTTTTGTCAAAAATGGTAAAATTTAAAAGTTAAGAAAGTAGGAGGGTCTTATGACCCCATATCTATGGGATTTTTCACACAACTGGAGCTGTAAGGTACGACGATAATTAAAGAATACAAAGGAGTCTTTTATGGAACTATGGGGTTTTGAACACAGAGAATCGTTAATAGGAGAAGGGTTTGGGTTGTTGCAGAATACAACTCCTCCACGCCAAACAATAGTGACTATTACTCCTACGGCCGGTACTGATAGGGCAGCGCGAATCCGTTTGGTTGATTTAGTGCAAGATGGTAACGCTTTACAGCCTGATATCATAAATATTGTTGATGCGGCAAGACGTGATCCTGAGGCTGGAGAGAGTGGTACGATTGTTCCCATTGGTACGCAAGCCAGCATCAGTGCTACAGAACAAGTAGGAACAGCAACAAGACAAGTTCGAGCTAGAGTTACTATTACAGGGGCTTCTACACCATCACCAACCGCGACACCTCCTCCAACACCTGCCCCAGCACCTCATGTATCAGCTGCTTCAGAAGCACCTCCTCCATCTCCTCCTTCAGCCACGACACCTCCTCCCCCGCCTCCTAACGGGATGACTCATGAGGATGCTCAAAATGTTACACGGGCACTTAACGAATCGACACAACAGGCATCAGGGATGGCCACAGCACAAGCCGTGGCAGCTATTGGAGGCACTGTTGTAGGATTAGCCAATGCTTCAGTCAATGCGGTGGCAGCGAATCGTTTGGGAACAGCGAGTTATGGAGCTGGTTATGGGCCTGTATTAGGTGGCGGGTATAGTGGAGCTTACGGCGGAGGTTTTGGCGGCATCGATTTAACTGGAACTAATTTTCCTTGGATTGTTTGGTGGTGATGAACAGGGGAAAATGCGTCGGATGAATGCTCTCCTCAATGAGCTGATGGCTAAAATCAGGAGCGGTAATTTTAATATGGATGATTTGTTACCTGCTTTGACCCTGGTTACACTGCAGTCCAAAATGACCTTAAGCAAAGCAGCTTTTTATATGATCCAGACGATGAGATCCAAACAGGAGGAGATGAGTCGAAATACGGAAAGATTGGCTCATATTAATAATCCACAGGCTTCGACTGAGTTTGCACAGATCAACGTTCAAAATCAACAGATCATGATGGATCAACAGGTGGTTCAGCAGTCTGTGCAGAGTGTGATGGGAATGGTGGAAGAATTTTCCAACCTGTTAAACGTTATTCGTACCAAGGTAGATCGGATTCGTCAGGCAGAAATGCCCCGTGCTTAAGTGGGAGTCTGTCATCGCGAGCCCAAAGGGCGTGGTGATCTCCCGGGTGCAATCGTGAGATCACCACGTCGGCTTTTGGCCTCCTCGTGATGACACAAGAAAGTATGTAAGGAGAAACAATCATGTCAGCACAACAAATTCCCATAGTGAGTGTATCTGTTGCTGTCCCTTCCACTTCCGAGACAAGAGCAGAGGAACAAAGGCGTCAGCGTCGTACCGGAGAGGTGGATCAATCCTCTGAATATTCTGAAACCGCCCATGGAAGCGATGGGGAAAAAACAGGTCATGCAGATTATGCCGAGGGGCGTTCTTTAACCAAAAATACCCCGGATGCTTTTTTGGTGCATAAAGAAAAAAGATCTCTCCTTGAAAAAACTTTGAAAGATAATGGAGTGAAACACAAAGATTTACAGGGTGGTGATATTGACCAGTTGGCGGAGAAAAACTTAAAAACTTTGGATGGCAAGATTCATGAGCAGATTGCAAAACAGGGGGAAGAGAGCACTGAAGTTAAAAATTTAAAAAGGAAGTATGAGGAACTTGCAAGTTGTTTAGAGGATTATCGGGCAGCTTTATCCGTTACGGAAGAATCTGTTGCAGGTAAGTCATCTGTTGGTTCTCATGCACTTGTTCCGCCTGAGTTGAATCTGAAGGAAAAGGCTCTTTTAAAAGAGTTGGGTCAGTTAGCCGGATGTGAGATGGACCCGGAATCCGACACTGCTTCTGTTTTGGCAAAACTGAATGCAAAAGCTTCTCAAGATTTACAACAACTCAAGACAAAAGAACTCTCTCTAAAAAGCGAGATGGATGAACTTCAGAAAAAGCTACAGAAGGTGCAAGATCCGTCTTCTCCGGAAGGGATTCAGATCAAAGATCAAATAGAAAAAGTAAAAAAAGAGCTGGAAGTTCTTTCCAACAAACAAAAGACCATCCAACTCAATTTTTCCAGAGCAGAAAAGATCTCTGATCAGATTCTGTCCCTTCGTACCAAGCGTGATCTTAATCTCGATTTTACAAGTAGTGAATCAGAGACTCCGTCTCAAGCGGCACCCATTCAATCGGCGTCCATTACCATAACCAACAGGACACCTTCTCAAGTACGATCTTCTGCCCAAGTCTCCACATCTTCTGTCTTACCTTCTTTGGTTGTACCCGAAGGACAGAATAGGGAAGAGGATCAAATTGTTTCTGGAGTTTCAACCCAATCTGTTAACCCACCTGCTTTACAAACGGCTGATGTGAACAACAACACACTTTCGATCCAGTCGACATCCGCTCAAGCAACGGCTGATGCAAGAAAAACAGACCGGATGATTAATCAGCTTATTGCTCTCATTAATCGTGGAGATGGAGATGCAATTACAACCTGTTTGATTCTCATGAGTAAAAAATCGAGTTATGCCGTCATCAATATGGCCAAGGAAAGCATCAAGGCCTTGCAGTATTATGAGAAACAAACGGCTTCTTTGGTAACCAGATTAAATTCAATGAGTCCCAGTGGAAATGCCTCTTATAGTTCACAATTATCCGGGATCAATACTCAGATCAACCTCTACAGCCAGAATCGTCAGGCCATTATGAGTTTTATGCAATCCACTCTCAGCGACGATGAACAAATTAAAGTTCAGACTAAATCGGTTATCGATAAGATTCAGAGAACTCGAGAAAGGCTCTTACAGTAACCATTTTCTAAAAACGTTTGTTGTTTGCGAGGGAAATATGGTACTTACGGAGGTACAAGGTGGTTGCAGTGGCAAAAAAAGAAACAAAAAAAGAAAGCCTCAAGGCCGAAGCAACTCCTCAGACCTTTGAAGAGACTCTAGCAAAATCCTATAAGAAACTGGAAGACGCTTTAAAAACAGTCCCTCCTGAAAAATTGGCAAAGGCAAAAAAGGAAGTGGAAAAACTTTTAGAGGGAGATTTGTCCTGGGCGGATCTTACCCAATATACTCCTGAGAAACTTTATCAGATTGCCGAGGCGGGTTATAATCAGTTTAAAATTGGAAAGTATGATTCTTCTGAAAGGTTGTTCAAGGGGCTGACGGTCATTGATCCGGATAATTATTATTACCATCAGATGTTGGGAGCTACTTTTCAACGCAAGGATCGTTTTCCAGAAGCCATTTTGGAATATTCAATTGCGTTGAATTGTAATGCCAAGGACAGTGTGTCTTTGACAAACCGTGGTGAGGTTTATTTCAAATTGGGATTTCACGATCTGGCCCTTACCGATTTCGAAGCCGCGATTTCATTGGATTCGAAAAACGAAGACCGATGGGCCAATCGAGCACGGATGTTGAAGGAGCAGGTGAAGTTAGTAAAAGAGAGGAAGAAGTGAGGTATGGTTTTGTCATCGCGAGCCTGCCTGACCTGTCTGCCGAACAGGCAGGCGGCAGTCAGGCGTAGCGTGGCGATCTCCCGGGTTCAATCGTGAGATCACCACGTCGGCCTTCGGCCTCCTCGTGATGACATAAATAGAAGTAGAGATCCTATGGCTATTCAGATTCGTGAATCTAATCCTCGCAACGTTACTCCCCAACCTTTATTGGGTGACCAGCCAATTATCACCAATTTAGAACAGCTCAAGATTCCGGATGAAGTCGCTCTACGACCTGAAAATGTGGCGCCTTATCTTGCGAGTCAGTCCCATCGGCTTCATGGTATTGAGATTCGTCCTGATTTTAGAGCCATGGAGGGTGAGATACCAGAATTTGTAGAAGAGAGAAGTATGGTTTCTGGTTTGACCACAGAAGAGCAGAGAGCTCTTCATTCTTGGTCTCAGGAAAGATTCGGAACACAATCTAATGATTTTAATCCGAATGATCTACTCAGACAGATTGATCAGTTGGTCTCATCCCATGCCGAGCAGACCGGTCAACAGACCGGAGGGCAAAGTGGAGAACCTGATATTTTTGGCGGTATTATTCTTAATCAGAAACTCAATGAGACGAGAGAAGAAAGGGCAAAATGGGAAGCGGCTCTTGCCAATGCCAAGGGAAACCCTGAGAATGTGGCGTTGATTCTTGGGATGAGGGCTCAGGCCAAATATGTTGCAGAAACAGGACGTTTGTTGGCCACCTATAATACAGTAGTTGCCAAGAGAGAACGCATTATGGCACAAATGGATTTGGCAGGGCATGGTCAAGCAGCTCCCTCTCAAGCAGATATTTCCAGAATGAATGCACAAACCACCAGTGTGAATATGGATGTCAGTTTGGTGATGCAACAAATTCAAAGCCTGGTTTCTGAAATGAGTGTGAATGCCGAAAGAACCCATGAGTTTACCAAGCGAATCGATACGGATTTTAGACAGATTCAAAATAATTTTTTAGCTAAATAGCTCAAAACTATGCCTCGAGAGGAAACCCGCCATCCGTTTTCTGAAGAAGAAAAAGGGCAGGTTCTTGATCCCAATCCCGAGAGACGTCGTTATCTCACGGAAGTTTTCTATAAATTTCTTACCAATCGTATTTCTGTTGCCGACCTGATGGGTTTGTCCAAGAAAAAATACGCACGTCTGGCTGAAGTGGGTTATATAAAATATAAATATGGTCGTTACAAGGAAGCCCAGCAGATTTTTGAATCCCTGTCAAAACTTGATAGCATTAATCCTTATTATTATATGGCCTTGGGAGGTATTTATCAAAAGTTAGGCGAGTATGTGGATGCGGTTGTCTCCTACACACGAGCCTTGCGAGTGAATCCAAAAGATATTTGTCCTTACGTGAATCGGGGAGAAATTTATCTTCGACACAAAAATTATAAAAAGGCCGCAGAGGATTTTAGAAAAGCGATTCTTTCCGATCCTGATGGAAAAAATCTTTGGGCAAACCGTGCTCGATCCCTGGTGATTGCTCTAAAACGTAGTCTCGATCTGAAAAAAAGAATGGCGGCTAAAAACGCGCCACTGCAAGGCGCTCGATCTCCAAATTCCCCCAGACCTGGAACCCACAGTTCTAGAAAAATTTAATTTTCAGAACCATCCTCATCCAGAATACCGTATTTCTTCAGAAGATTTCGAATATGTTTTCGATCAACTCCGGCTTCACGAGCTGTTTTAGAGATATTGTAGTGGTTACGTCGGAGCAGGGAAGACAGATAATCTTTTTCAAATTGTTCAACGATCTTTTGTTTGGCTTCTTTGAAGGGAAGTCCCATATCCACACTCATTCGCTCTGTAGCTTCTTCGTCATCACGTTCCATTTCCTGAAATGTATAAGAAACATGTTGGCCTGTGATTGCGTTTCCATCCACCAGAGGGGCAATTCTTTCCAGAATATTCGCAAGCTCGCGAACATTCCCAGGCCATTGATAGCGGGTGAGCATCTTGAGCGCATCGTCTTCTACACGAGTTACTTTAAGGCTCCCGTCGGGATTTAAATTAAATTTACTGCTGGCTAAAAACTTTTCGATCAAAAGTGAAATATCGTCAGGTCTTTCACGAAGAGGAGGAATATGAATCTTAACAACGGAAAGGCGGTAGTAAAGATCTTCACGAAATCTGTTTTCAGACACTTCTTTTTTGAGGTTTCTGTTGGTGGCACAGATCACTCGCACATCAATAGAGGTGGATTCATTCGATCCGATTTTTTTGATTTCTCTTTGTTCCAAGGCACGGAGAAGCTTTGGTTGTAAATCAAGAGTCAGTTCACCAATTTCATCCAGGAAAATTGTTCCCCCATTCGCTTCTTCAAAGGCTCCTTTACGGGTGGCCACGGCTCCTGTGAAGGAACCTTTGACATGGCCAAAAAGTTCACTTTCAATCAGATTCTGAGCAACGGCAGAGCAGTCAAAAACAATCAGGGGCTTGGTTTTTCGGGAACTGTTTTGATGAATGGCTCGTGCAACAACTTCTTTTCCAGTTCCTGTTTCACCTTCAATAATCACCGTGGCATTTGTGGGAGAAATTTTTTCCAGAATACTAAAAATTTGTCTCATTTTTCGAGAGCGACCAATCAACAGACCAAACTCTTGCTTTGTGGATGGTTCAATCTGTACTTTCTCGTCGAAAGCAATAAATTCGATGTTGATGGTGCCGATACGAATAATATCTCCCGGCGAAAGATAAGCTTCTTTGACGCGGATATCGTTGATGTAAGTTCCATTGGTGCTATTGAGATCTTTGAGAAGGTAACTATCTTCTGTCTGAATAATTTCCAGATGATTTCGAGAAATAGTTTTTTCGTCAACGACAAGATCATTATCCTCTTTTTTACCAATCCGTATCAGGGCACGGTTAAGATCAACTTTTTTACCTTTGCTTGACCCATCGAGGACAATCAATTGACACTTTCTTTGAAACACCACATCCTTCTGTTCTTCCATGGCAAGAAGTTGTGTGTCGAATTCGGGTGTTGCGGGCTTTGTTTCCATAAGGCTCCTTTTCAGAATGTTGATAAATGCCCATCTACTTCGTTGCCCACTTTGGTTGCTCCTCGACGTACAACCGCAGTACGCCTGCATCGCACCTCAGTGGCCTGCCTTGTATCTGGGACATTTCTCAACATTCTGTTAATCCTTCTCGAGAACGACATCATACTTCTTCTTTTCCTGATCCTGCAGGTTGACAGTTGTTTCCCAGCTACGGAACCCATCCAGTTGAATTTTTAAAGTATGTGGTTTGTCCCGTGGAACACGGCGAATCGTGACAGGTGTTCGTGCACCAATTTGTTCTCCATCAAAAACAATTGTCCCTCTTGGAGGTGTTGAGGCGATACTCACCTCTCCATAAAGACCGCCTAAATTGATAGTCCCTAGTGATTTGTTTTCACCTGTACCTAGTTTAATCGTGGATGTGTATTTTAAAAATCCTTCTTTTGAAACAATAAGACGAACATTACCAGAAGGAACATTCGTGACCTTGATAGGGGTTGTTCCTTTTAGCTCCGAGTTAATATAGACATCAGCGCCTGAGGGTTCTGAGTTCACTGATAAACTCCCCGGAGATCCTGTAGAGGCAGGTTCTGGAGATGGTATTGTTTGTTTAACTCGCTCGACTTCTTTCAGTGTCCCTGTGAGAGAGGACACTTTATTTCCTTCAATGGTGATGGTTCGAACCCAATCTTTATATCCTTCTTTTGCTAAAGTGACTGTTACTTTTCGTCCACTTTCTAATTTTTCAAGAGTTGATGGTGTTGTTTTTCCACTATTTTCACCATTGATGATAATTTTAGCCCCACTGGGTTGAGAGGTCAGTTTCAGCTTACCATAGGTTTTTGTTGGCTCCGGTTGTGGCTGAGGGGCTGGAGGGTTCTGAGGTTGAGGCTGAGGTTGAGTTAAAATTGGTTGTGGCACAGGTGTTGGAGTCAATGTTGCCTGTAATTTGACTGGATCTATATTTTTAATTTCAACAGCGGAAGACCAATCAAAGTAATTTGGTAAATTAAGTTTCAAGGTGTAGGTTTTAGGAATTTCCAGATTTTCAATACGAGATGGAGTTGCTTTTCCAGAATCAACACCGTTAATAAAAATATGGGCTCCACGTGGATTCGAATCAATTTCAATGATCCCTTTAGAGAGAGGCTGGAGTGTCTGCTGGATTCTCACAGGTTGTGTAGAGGTGAGAGCTAACGTTTTCACAGACTCTCGGAAATTTTCTTTTATGAGTTTAATTTGATAGTCATCACCAACAGCAAGGCGGTTTAAAGTGGCTGGAGTCAGCAATCCTGTGTCATTGCTGTTGAGATAAATTTTAGCCCCTTCGGGTGTAGATTCCACAGTAATGCTTCCAAATTCTCCTATCGGTTGTTCCGGATTTTTTGGAACTGAGGAAATTGGTTTGGAAGGGGTTTCTTTAGATATAAAATGGTAACTAAAATACCCGACCAATAAAGTTACAAGAATTCCACCCGCAGCCAACGCTACAAGAGAGTTTCTCTTTTTTCTTTCTGTGGGTTCTGCGGGAACAGCATCGGTGATGGCCTCGACGGTTTTTTTTGTGGATTTTTTTTCGATTTCTTTTCGATGAACAACAATATCCTCCAACTTTGCCTGTTGCATAATGGCAGAACTTGTTTTTTCATCGATGACCACCGGCGCTTCTTTTCGTTTGATTTCATTTTGAAAGAGTTTACCCATTAGAGAGGATAAGTGGCGTGGTGAAAAATCAACGTAAGAAGAATAAAGATACTTTGTGAGATCCAGTTGAAAATCACCGGCACTCTGATAACGATCTTTCACATTATAGGCGAGTGCCTTGGCTAGAATGGCCTTGAGGGGGCCAGGAATATGGTCCGGGAGCATCAATGTATTGACACGTGTTGTACGGATTTGATTGAGAACCTCAAATTGAGTTTCACCCGTAAATAATTTTTCTCCCGTCAACATTTCATAAAGAACAACGCCGGCGGAAAAAATATCGGTTCGATGGTCAATGGGTTTTCCCAAGGCTTGTTCGGGCGACATGTAAGCCACTTTACCCTTCAAGATTCCGGCCATCGTGTGAGATACATTCATCGCAGCTTTGGCAATTCCAAAGTCCACGATTTTAACTTCACCTTCGTAAGAAATCAGGATGTTTTGGGGGCTGATATCACGATGGACAATATTGAGAGGATTGCCTTGGCTATCTGTTTTTCGATGGGCATAGTCTAGGCCTTTACACATTTCACTAATGATGTAGACACCCATTTCTTCGGGTATTTTTTCCGTTTGTTCTGTGTAGCGGTTGATGAACTCACGCAGGTTGGTTCCATAGATGTACTCCATCGAGATGAAGTAGTCGTCGCCGACCTTGCCGAGATCGTAAACCTGAACGATATTAGCGTGAGAAAGCAAAACTGTCAGTTTTGCTTCATCCACAAGCATGTTAATGAATTCACGGTCTGCAGCGCAGTGAGGGAGGATTCGTTTAACAGCTAAAACTTTTTCAAAACCATCCACCCCGTAAGTTTTGGCCTTGTAAATTTCAGCCATACCGCCTACGGCGAGTTTGTTTAATAGGACGTAACGCCCAAATGGTTTGGGCTCAAATGATGATTCACTTACCGCCAAAGGATCCTCACAATTAAAAGAGCTGATGAAATTGCTACAAACCCTGCTAAAAAATAAGCGATGAGAATCAAAAATCGGGGTTTGCTATGGTTATCTAAAATCCCCCATAAAACTAAAAACCGTATCAGCATGGGTTGTGTCTTTTCCTCATCTTCTTCCTTTCCCAATGTTTTTAAATCGAGAGCTCCATAACGACCTGAATTTTCCTGACTCTTGGCTAGAATTTCTTTCTTGCTTGCAAATCGTGCTAACCCGGGAGAGGTATTCAGTTTCGTGCCAGGAATAAACTTATCCTTCTCTTCGCGTTGATCCTGCTGCCCTTTATTTCGACGATTTTTGTCATCGGCAGCATCTTGGACACGGTACGGGTTAGATTCTGTTTTTGTAATCCTATCGACCATTAATCTCCCATCTGAACTTCAAGATTCCACCGTTCATTTCATTCCGTTGTCTCGCGCGGAATATCCTCCTGAGGCGGATCCGCCTCAGGCGAGAATCCGACACTCGACACCTTCATTCACTATGGGTATTTTTATCCCACCCCATTGGGACTTTTGTCACCATTAAAGCATGGGTTATGAAATCACGCAAGAATATCTTTATCGAATTGATTAACTAATTTTAATTATATTAAATTATGTATATATATTAATAAGTCTCAAACTTATAAGCCCAGTCAAAAAGCAGGCCAATTAAGACCGTATCAAGAACGATGAGGAGGATAAAAACAAGGATAGGGGTGATGTCAAAGCCTGTTCTCAAGAGAGCCGTTGGGACAAAACGACGTACTTTCCTAAAAACAGGGACGGTGGCCTGATACAAAAAACGAACGATGGGGTTATAAGGATCTGGATTAACCCATGTAATAATGACGGACAAAGCNACGATAAAAGTGTAGAGGTTGATGAGCATTCTCAAGATTTTTGCTACTGCTAACAGTAAAAGACCTACGAAATGCATCGAAGCTCCTTGGCACGTTGGGTCGCACTATCAATTACTTTTCGAATAATATCTTCAAAATTTTCCTGGTCCATGATCTGAAGTCCTGCTTCAGTCGTTCCTCCTTTAGAAGCAACTTTTTGGATCATATTGGGAATAGGCTCACCCGAGTTGAGAATCATTTTGGCGGCACCTATGACGGTTTGAATGACAAGTTCCGTACTCAAACTTTTTTTTAGCTTCTGCAAGACCCCTGCGTTAATCATGGCTTCTATATAGCGAAACATAAACGCAGGCCCGCTTCCTGAGAGTGCGGTGACAACGTCCATGTCTTCCTCTCTTTCAACAAAGCGTGAAATACCACCGGCTGAAAAAATTTTCTCTGCCAGCCCACGGTCTTTCTCAGTCGCAGGTGGAGGAGCATAGAGCACAGAAGCGCCCTCACCAATCATCAAACACATATTCGGCATGACACGAATCAGAGGAATGGAAGGGGAGAGATATTTTTTAAAGAAAGAAAGATCAAGTCCTGCGGCAATAGAAATGAACACGTGTTGAGGGGTCAGAATTTCTTGAATTTCTTGCAATATCTGAGCGGCCTGTTGTGGTTTGACAGCTAAGAGAATGGCTCTTGAAGAGGTGACGAGATCTTTGTTGGAATCCAACACGGAAATCTTAAATTTGTTTTTAAGTGTTTGGGCTCTTTTTTTATCAGGCTCATACAATCCAATTTGTGTGGAAGAGAAAAGTTTCTTTTTGAGGAGTGC
>JGI1358J11329_10001021_pt1 | contig 23656 bp, 12 predicted proteins | sample Subgroupgradi54m_FD_11329 | JGI IMG/M metagenome (IMG submission 11329)
GGCTAATCGGCTCGGCAGGTCGGCACGTGGGGCACGCGAGGGCGCCGTGAACCCCGACGCCCCCGCTTGTAGCCCTCAGTTCGGAACTAAGAATGGCGGAGAGAAGAGGATTCGAACCTCTGAAGCCTTGCGGCTTACACGCTTTCGAGGCGCGCGCATTCGACCACTCTGCCATCTCTCCCGAATCTTCTTTTATACCACAATGTCCCAAAATTTATAAGGACTCCAAACCCTGTGATATAATCCAGAACCATGTCAGACTCGTTCGCCAAAGGCGTTGCCTGGGACCTCTCCGATCTTTATCTCTCCAAGGACGACCCGCGGATCGAAGAAGACCTGAAGCTCGCGGAGTCCAAAGCCGTTTCGTTCGAGCAAAAGTACAAGCCCCTTTTTCAAACCTTTAAGAACGGTTCCTTTCCCCTCTTCGACCTTCTGGCGAATTACAAAGAGATCGTGACGCTCATGACCAAGCCCGGCGTCTATGCCCAGCTCCTTTTCTCCGAAAAAACCGACCGCGCGGGCGCGGGCGCCTTCATGCAGAAGACCGAGGTGCGTCTCACGGACATCCAATCGCATCTTTTATTTTTCGAGGTGTCATGGAACGCTCTGGATGAGGCCGCCGCGGAGATCCTGATGAAAAGCGACGCGCGCCTTGAGACCGACCTTCATTTTCTGAGGAACGTGAGAAATTTTGCCCCCCATACGCTGAAAGAGGGCGAGGAAAAGATCATGGCCGTCAAGTCCAACACCGGAGGAGGAGCTTTCCGGAGACTTTTTGACGAGACGCTGAACGCGATCCCGTTCTATCTCGAGATCGAAGGACAGCGGGTCAAAAAAACGGAAGGAGAAGTGCTCTCCCTGCTTCATTCTCCCGACCGCCGCGAACGAAAAAAAGCCTCGGACAGCCTTTCGGAAGGATTGAAACCCCAAGCGCGCCTTTGGGTCTTCATCTACAATATGATCCTCGCCGATCACCGGTCTTCGATGAAAATAAGGCACTTCGCACATCCCGCGGATTCGAGAAATCTCGCCAACGAGATCGATCTTGCCGGCGTGAAAAGTCTGATCCGGTCGGTCAAAGAAGCCTATCCGGTCGCTCAGCGTTACTACCGTCTGAAGAAGAAACTGCTCGGACTCGACACACTGTACGATTACGACCGATACGCGCCTGTTTCCTCGAAGGAAACGAAGCTCGACTTCGACCGGTGCCGCCAACTCGTGCTGGACGGCTACCGCCGCTTCTCTCCCGAGGCCGGGCGTCTGGTCGAGCCGTTCTTTTCCAAGCACTGGATCGACGCCGAGGTCCGCGAAGGAAAACAGGGCGGCGGTTTCTGCTGCCAAACCACGCCGGACCTTCACCCCTATATCCTGGTGAACTATACCGGGAGTCTGCGCGACGTCATGACCGTCGCGCACGAGGTCGGCCACGGGCTGCATCAGCTTTTATCGAGAAAAGCGGGGGTCCTCGAGTCCTCCGCGCCGCTCACGCTCGCCGAATGCGCCTCCGTTTTCGGCGAAATGCTGATCTTTGGAAGGATCCTTGAGGAAGAAAAGATCCCTGCGGAGCGTCTGAACCTTCTGTGCGGCAAGATCGACGACAACTTTGCCACGGTCTTCCGGCAGGTCGCCATGACGGACTTCGAACTCAAGGCGCACGAAGCGGGCTTGGCGGAAGGAGAGCTTTCGGAGGAAAAACTGTCGGATCTGTGGATGGAGGCCAACGCCGAGCTCTACGGCGACACGGTCGAGCTGACACCCAACTACCGGGACGGTTGGAAGTACATTCCCCATTTCGTCCACACGCCTTTTTACTGCTACGCCTACGCCTTTGCCCAACTTTTTGTCCTGGCGCTTTTTCAGAAATATAAGGAAGAAGGACAGACCTTCATTCCAAAATATTTTGAGATGCTCTCCCTCGGCGGCTCAAAAAAACCGGAAGAAGTGGCGGCGATCGCCGGTTTCGACCTGAAAAACCCGGGTTTTTGGAAGACGGGCTTGAAGCTTCTCGAGGCGCTGGTCGATCAGGCCGAAGCTTTGGCCTGAAGCGTGTCCGCGATCCAGATCGCGTAGATATAAAAGAGTCCGGCAAAAAGAAACTGCGCGGGAGTAGCGATCGCCGCCAGGATCCAGACAAAAAGAGTCGGGTCCCCGTCGTGGCCCAGAACATGGACGGCGGATAAAAAAAGATTTTGAGTCTGAGGCGTTTCCCTCCCCGTCTGACCTTTCAGCCTTTTTCGAACCACTCTTAAAAAGTTGATCGCGGAGCCCGCGAGCGCCCCGATGAGCGCGGGCAGGATCAGCCAAGGATCGACGCCCTCGTAAAAAATGGCGGCGGTCGCCAGCGCCGCCCATAGCGAGAAGTCCACGAAAAGGTCCGCGACGAGGTCAAGCCACATCCCGAAGGAACTCTTCATGGATTTCAACCGCGCTACCGTCCCGTCACAGTCATCAAGGATAAAAGAAAGCTGTAGCAAAAAAGCACCCGCCAAAAGATCCGGCCGAGCGCCGCGCGCGATAAAAGCGGCGGCCCCGAGACCGGACAAAAGAGAAAGGATCGTGATGTGGTTGGGCTTAAGCGGAGTCCGCATCAAAAGCGGCACAAAAATACGGTCGGCGATCGTCCGATTGAATGTAAATAAGCCTGGCATGTCCGCAACTATAGCAGAAAAAAATCCGGCTTGCTATAATCAGTGCCATGAAATGGACCCCCGAGCATACCACCCGCGCTTCCGAGTTTTCCCGGCTTCTTAAAAAAGACGGTTTCCATTTCTTTACCGGGGTCCCCTGCTCTCTCCTGGGGGCGCTTCTCCAGAATTTATCCGAGGACAAGGACGTTCAATACGTGCCGGCCGCGCGCGAGGACGCCGCCGTCGGCATCGCGGCCGGAGCCGTTCTTTCGGGACGGCGCGCGGCGGTCCTGATGCAGAATTCGGGGCTCGGCTACTGCCTCAACGCCTTGACCTCTTTGAATCTGATCTACCGGATCCCCTCGCTTTTATTGATCACGTACCGCGGTTTCGGGCCGGACGCGCCGGAGCACCTGGTGATGGGCAAGTCGTGTGAAGGGCTTTTAAAAGAAGTGGGCATCCCCTACGCGGTCCCCGAAAAGGACGAGCTCGAAAAAGCGTATCAAAAAGCTAAAAAATATCTCGACCACGAAAAAAAACCATTCGCTATTTTCATCAAAAGAGGGATCTTCGGAGAATGACGAGCCGCCAGGCCATCGATATCTTTTATACCTTCCTGCAAGGCGAGCCCGTGGTCTGCGCCACCGGCTATATTTCGCGCTCGGCCCAGGGCGCGAAAGACCGGCTCGAAAATTTCTACATGATCGGCTCGATGGGGCTTGCCTCCTCGATCGCGCTCGGAGTCGCTCTCTGCAAACCCCAAAAAAAAGTGATCGCTTTGGACGGCGACGGCGCGGTCCTGATGAACCTCGGCACGCTTGCCACGATCGGCGCGCTGAAACCCGCTAATTTTTTCCATTTGGTCATCGATAACAGCGGCTATGAATCCACCGGGAACCAGCTTTCGCACGCGGGCCGGGTGCCTCTGGACAAGATCGCCCAAAGCGCCGGCTACGCTCACGTGCGCCGAGCCGAAACGCCGGAAGCGCTTCGAAAAGAGATCGCCGCGGGCCTCGCCAAAAAAGGACCCGTCTTCATTCTCGCCAAAGTGTCCCCGGATAGCGGCGCCCCCGCGCCTCGGGTACACGCGGCGCCTGAAGTCATCACAGAAAATTTTTCGAAATGCCTCCGATGAAGCAAGGGTGGATCCTCATGAATCCGGGGCCGGTGAATGTCACCGCTGCGGTGCGCAAGGCGCTTTTGGGGCCGGATCTTTGTCACCGCGAGCCTGAATTCACTAAGCTTCTTCGAAATATCCGCCGCAAGCTCGTCGGTATTTTCGGCATCGAAAAAACCCATGAAGCCGCGGTGTTGACGGGTTCCGGCACTCTTGCCGTCGAGGCCATGCTCGCTTCCTACGGGGGTCCCCGCAAAAAGATATTGGTCCTCTCCAACGGCGTCTACGGCGAAAGGCTGGCCGAGATCCTCGAAACGCACCGTATTCCTCACGAAGTACTGGCGGCCCCTCTCGGTGATTTCCCATCGATCCGACAGATCGAAGCGCGGCTTCTGCGGGATAAAAAGATCACGGCCATCGCCATGATCCATCATGAGACTTCGAGTGGCATGCTCAATCCCCTAGGATCCGTCGGCCGGCTCGCAAAGCGCCACCGGAAGACTTTTCTCGTGGACGCCGTAAGCTCGTTGGGCGCCGAAAAAATAGATTTTAAAAATTGGGGGATCGGTCTTCTGGCGGCTTCCTCGGGTAAATGTCTTCATGCCTTCCCCGGCGTCTCGTTCGTCCTCGTCGCCAATAAAGAAATTCCGGCGCTCAAAAGTAAAAGATCCGGAGTCACCCTCGACCTCGCTCGAGCGCTGGGTCCCGATCCGGCCTTCACTCCCGCGGTCCAGCTTTACTACGCGCTGGATGCCGCGCTCGATGCGCTAAAAAAGGAAGGCCTAAAAAATAGGCTCCAAAGTTACTCTTCGAAGAGCCGGCTCCTGTGGGAGGGTCTTTCCAGGCTCGGTGTCCGATACCTGGTGACTGAAGACCGGCGCTCTCACGCGCTTTTGGCCGCGTGGCTTCCGCCAGGAGTCTCCTATCGCGTTCTCCATGACCGCCTAAAAAAGAACGGCTTCGTGATCTACGCGGGACAATCGCGTTTCAAAGATAAGATCTTCCGGATCTCGAATCTTGGAGATATCAAGAAATCGGACTTGAAACGATTTCTAACGTCTTTCGAAAAGATCGTGGGCGTCGACAGGGCTCGATCACCGGAAGCGATCGTTTTGGCGGCCGGCGCGGGCAAAAGACTCGGCTCTTTGACCCGCGTGACTCCCAAATGTCTCGTGCCTTTATCCAAGGACGCCTGTCTCCTAAAAAGATACCTGGAAACTTTTCGATCGCTGGGGCTGAAAGAAGTCACGATCGTCGTGGGCCATCAAAAAGAAAAGATCCTCCGAGCGGCATCAAAATGGGGCCGAGGACTGAAGCTTCGTTTTGTCGTGAACCCCGATTATTGCCGTGGAAGTATTCTTTCGCTGTACCGGGCGTCTCACCGGCTCACGCGGCAGGTGCTGATCATGGACGCGGACGTCTTTTTCCCCGCCGAGGCGCTCGCTCAGCTGATCGACTCAAAAGAATCAAGCGCATTTTTGATCGATCCCCGTTCCAAAAGCTCGGGCGAAGAAATGATGCTGATGGCCAAAAAAGGCAGTCCTTGGTCCATCTCAAAAAAAACGGACCCGTCTCTCGATATCTTGGGCGAAGCAACGGGGATCGTCCGTTTGGACGGACCGGCGGCGCGGAGCTTAAGCAAGATCTTGGACAAATTCTATCGGCGGGACGACCTGGACCGCGAGTATGAAGACGCCTACTGCGAGCTTTTAAAACAGAGAAAAATTGGAACGGTTTCGATGGACGGACTTTTTTGGAGCGAGATCGACTTTCAGGAAGATCTGGACGCTGTTTCCCAGGCCTTGCGGTAATCCTCAAAAGTATTGATATCAAGCCACCCGCCGCGCACGCTCACGGCGTGGACCTTTTCCTTCCGGTCGACGAGCTCCTGGATCAAGTCCGTGAACTGCGCGTGGTCCAGATCCGGCGCGTTGTGGAACCGGTTCTTTCCTTTTTTCCGCGCTTTTGCGTAGGCCTCCCGGAACACTTTCGCCCCCCGCTTTGAAAAAAGAGCCAGGCCCAGGAACTCACCGTTGGCGTCATCCGCCGCCAGGTGGTGACCGATGCCTTCGATCTCCTGACCGGTACCTCCGACCTTGACCCAATCTCTCTCGGGTTTTGAAAAACCGTTCTTCCGGAGCTCCTGCCCCGGACTCAGAGGCCTCACCGCGAGACTGATGTCGTGCTTGGACTTCAAAAGGCGCTCGAGCACGTAATCCTCGAAGAGCACATCTCCGTATAAAAAAAGGAATTTGTCGTGCATTTCCGGCTCCGCTGAAAAAAGAGACCGGAGAATATGGGTCTTTTTGTACGCCGGGTTGTGGTAGGTCACGATCGAATCCAGGCGAACCTGTTCATGCTTGTAGCCCGTGACGACGGCGATCCGGGTCAGGCCGCATTTCCGAAGAAGATCCGCTTGACGCTCCAGAAGGCTTTTGCCGTGGATCTCGAGCATGACCTTAGGCTTGTCGGAATTGAGCGGCCAAAAATTCTTTTCGAAGCCGGCGGCCACGATGATCGCCGCAGGCGCCTTTTTGTAATTTTTAACGTACTTCTCTTCGTTTGCTTCCAGGTGAGGCTGGCCCACAAGGCGGAACACCTCGTCGAGCGGCACGATCTTTTTCCCGACGGCGGCCACACTGTCCGCCAGGCGCATGTCCCGGAGCGTCTCTTTCATCGCGGCGACCGAAGCGCGCAGGGCCTGATTGGCGAAAATGACGATGGGGATGCCGATCTTCGCCAGCTCCGCGGACGTCACGTCCGGGTATTTGGTCGGGACCGCGACGAGCGGGATCTTTCCTTTCCACCGCCCGGCGAACTCCCGGATCTCATCAGGAGTGGATCTTCTCGAGTGGATCAGGATCGCGGAAGCGCCGGCTTCTTCGTAAGCGGCCGCTCGGTTCAGGGCCTCCTGCATGCCGAGCCCCGCGATCAGGGCTTCGGTCCGAGCGATCACAAAAAAATTCTTATTCTTTCGCGTGGAGACGGCCGCGTGGATCCTTCCTGCCATCTCGTCCTTTTCGACGAGTTCCTGGCGTTCCCCCGGATACAAGCTGCATTTTTTTGGGAAGGGATTGTCCTCGATGGAGATCCCGGCGATCCCGGCGCGCTCGTACTCTTTCACCATGCGGATGATGTTGAGCGCGTTGCCATAGCCGTTGTCGCAGTCGGCGATCACGGGGATGGAGACAGCCTCGTTCATCCCCTTCACCGCTTCCAGCATTTCTGTCATCGTAAGGACATTCGCATCGGGCAAGCACTTCGTCGAGGCCGACACGCCGAAGCTTGAGGCCCAGACCGCGTCGAAACCCGCTTCCTCGATCAGCTTGGCCGAGAGCGCGTCGTGCGCCCCTCCGAGGAGAAGTTTTTTATTTTTCTTAAGTTGAGTCCTGAATTTCAGTGCTTTATCCACTAGGAGACCGCCTCTGTTTTGGAAGGTACCATTATATAGTATCCGCCCCAGATCACGAATCCGATCGCGGTCCAGACGAGCTGACGCGCGCGTTTCAGAAGACTCACCAGCACCCCGTAAGAAGGATGCAGGCCGAGGCTTGCGGCGTACCAGCCCAAACCCGCCTCCTGAGCGCCAAGGTTGGCGGGGATAAAGAAACTCCCGCTTTTGACCAGCTGGAAGAAGGCTTCTCCCGCCACTGCCTGCCAAGGGTCGATGGGAGCGCCCAGGATCTTGAACATCCAGTAGGTCTCAACTCCGCCAACGACCCAGCCCGCCCAGTGAAGAAAGAACGAGACCCACAACTCGCCTTTTTTGTGACGATAAAAAGACCGGATCCCTTCGTCGATCTCTTTAGCGGAAAGGGGGTCCTTCTGGAGGATGGAGGACTGGATCCCGAACCGGCCAAGGAAGCCCACGAGGGACTTCATGAAACCCCTTTTTTGCACGAAGACCAGCATCAGCGAAAGACCTAGCGAGATCAGGATCGTGAGAAGCGCCCCCCAGAATGTCGGACCCGAGAGAGGCACGAAAAAAAGGATCGGCAGGAAGCCGGTGATCCAAAATATGACCTCGGAGAAAAAAAGCGTGCTTCGCGTCAGGACCACCGAGATCACCGCCGCTTTGCGGGAAGTCTTAAGGACATCCGCGGCGAGGTTTATTTTCAGGAACTCTCCGCCGACGTCGGCAAAAGGCGTGAGATTGTTGATGGCTTCTCCCGCCACGCGGATCAAAAAAAAATGGCTCCACGCCGAGAAACGGCGCCACACTCCCGCGGGGTAAAGCACAAGCCACGCGGCGGAATCTAAAAGATTCATGACGCCAAAGACCAAGAAAACGGCCCATCCGCCATGTCCGAGCGCCGGCAGGATCGTTTTCAGACGCTCAAAACCGGTGGCGCGCAACACCCAAGCGAACAGCGCCAGACCCGCCAAAAAAAGCAGCGCCTGCGCAGGTTTTTTAAACGCGGAAAACATATACTTTGCCGGGTTCTCTCTCAAGATCGGGAGGAAAGTTTTTTCGCTTGTCCGCGAAATATTGTAGGCGGTGGTCCCCGTCACTGGCGCGGTTGTAGGTCAAATAAAGATTTCTGCGAGGACTCGAAGTCCGATTGGGTTTCGATCGATGAGGCACAAAGCAGTCGAAAAAAGCGACGTCCCCGGGGGCCATAGGAAAGGGTTTGAACTCGATCCCGTGAAGCTCTTCATTCTCCAATGGTTTCCATTTTTGGCCGATGAGGCCGCGTGTGTGATGGCCCGCGGCCATCTCCAGACAGCCGTTTTCGACTGTGCTGTCGTCTATCGTCACGAGCACGGAGAGAAAATACGGCGCGTACTCGTCCCAGCCGGGCTGAATGTCCTGATGAGGTTCGAACCCCCCGCCGCCCGGGAGCTTGAAATTGACCTTTTCCTTGAAAAGGACACCCGATCCGCCGAGGAGCGCTTCGACGCGGCTCATCATCTTGTCCGCAAAGACGAATTTTTTTAGCTCCTCGTCGGAGTCGGCGAACTTTTCTATCCGGGACAGGATCCTTTTGCCTTTGTCTTCGAGACTGTCCTCAAAATACGCCATGAAGCCGCCTTTGGAGGGCCGCAGAGCCGCCAACGCATCGATGCGATCGGACAGCGCCCGCACCTCCGCCGGTCCGTACATCTCCCGGATGATCAGAAAACCGTCCCGCCTGAAATTTTCAATTGCTTGAGAATTCATGGCGGTTATTATATCATCACTCGGAAAACCCATGACAATTTCCACCCGAAAAGGATTCACCCTCTGGTTCACGGGGCTTCCCTGCGCCGGCAAAACGTCGCTGGCGTCCGCGCTTTTCAAAAAATTCAAGTCCGCGGGCTGCGAGGCGAAACATCTCGACGGAGATGTGCTGCGCAGATCGCTCTCCAAAGATCTGGGTTTCTCTAAAAAGGACCGGAAGACCCACGTCCTCCGAGTGGCCAACGTCGCGTCGCTTTTGAGCAAGAACGGCGTCGTCACGCTCGTGTCGCTGATCTCCCCGAATCGCCTGACACGCCGAAAGGTACGGCGGATGATAGGAAATTTCATAGAAATTTACGTGCGGTGCCCCATCGAAGTCTGCGAAAGAAGGGATGTCAAGGGCCACTACCGTCTCGCGCGAGCGGGCCGTCTGAAACATTTCACCGGCGTCTCGGATCCTTACGAAAAGCCGATAACTCCGGAGATCACGGTCCTCACCGATCAGGCCACCGTTGAAGCGTGCGTCCGCCAGATCACGGCTTACCTGGTTCGCTCCGGATGGATAGACTCGCGGACGGCCGATCCGGGGAAGCGGCCGGCCAAGAGGCTTCAAAATCAAATGTTCCCGCCAAGGACTTAAGTTCCTCCAGATTTTCCACAAGTTCCTCGAGTGGCTTTGAATTCTGCTTCACCATCGTGGTCGAGATCGGGAAGGAGCGAAGCTTAAGGAACGGAAATATTCTGTCGTCGAAGATCCCCTGAGGGTCCGCGGCCAGGTCTTCGTAGGCGATCACACGCGCGCAGGTCCGAAGCCATGGAAACTGGAACAATTCACCGTAAAATTCACGCGTTTGCGCACAAAAATCCCTGAATTCTCCGGCATCCAGCTTTAAAGAATCCGGAAGTTTGAAATCCCGCGTCCAAAGCCAGTGATCGGTCTTCTCGGCGATCTTAAGAGACACGAATTGCTTCAACAATGAGCGTCGGTAGATGATCAGAAACTTCGCCGTCGGAAAACGCGTTCGGATGTCTTCGAGCGTCAGGTCATGCTTTCGAAGGCGTAAAAAAAGCATCTTGAATCCGCAGATCTTCGTCGGATTGTCGTTCAACGTATAGGCCAGATGATCCAACACGGATCTTTTTGAAACTTTTTTTTTCGGAATGCCGTAGTACATGTCTGAATTAAGCGGCTCGGGAGGCGAGAAGCTGAACTCGGGTACCGAATTCAGGTAGCTCAAAAGAAGGTTACTGCCCGTACGCCGTTTGGCGATGACGAAAACGGGTTCTTTCTCTTTTCGGCGAAAATGGTATTTGAAGAAGATACGCAGACGGTGCCATGACTGTTTACGAAAGAGCTTCGTCTCTTCCTTGGCCATTTGAAGCACGACCAGCGGCGAGATCTGCCACAAAACTTCAAGCGTACTTTTGGCCAGCATCAATCTTCGGATCATCGGTAATCCTTATTTAAATTTAAAATCGGAGAGACTGGGATTCGAACCCAGGAACCGGTTTTACCCAGTTAACCACTTAGCAGGCGGTTGCATTCGGCCTCTCTGCCATCTCTCCTAAATTTAGCCGACCCTGGTATTCTAATACAGAGCCGGTACTCTTGGGTACTTTAAAGCTCTTTTCTGGCCTCTTGCATTTTTTTGACCGACGACCGGATAAATGCGCGCGGCGCCAGGCGCAGCGACTGCATCACGAGTCTGTTCTTGAACCCCGGGATCGATAGGACCTTGCCCTTCATCAGGTCCGTGTAGCCGGTCTTTGCCACGAAGGTGACATCCATGTTCAGATGCTTGCTGAAAAGCATCGATTTTTTCATGCCGGCCGCTTTCCTGAAATTCGTTTCCGTCGGCCCCGGGCAAAGGACCGTTACTTTGACGCCGGTATCTTTCAGTTCTTCGGCGATCGCTTCCGAAAAAGAAAGCACAAAAGCTTTCGTCGCGTAATAGACCGCCATCAAAGGCCCCGGTTGAAAAGCAGCCGTGGAGGCGACATTCAGGATCCTTCCGTGTCTTCGCTCCACCATGCCTTTCAGAAATAACTTGGTCAACTGCGCGAGCGAGATCATATTGAGATCCATCATCCGGGTCTCGCTTTCGAGATCGGTCTCCCAGTAATTCCCCCATCCGCCGAAACCGGCATTGTTGACCAGGATATCGACGCGAATGCCCGAACGCGCACATTCGTCATAGAGCTCCCGGCAAGATTCGACGCGGGAAAGATCCTTGGCGATCACTTTTGCGGTGATGCCATGCTTTTTTTGAAGGTCACCCGCGAGGACATTCAACGCTTTTTCAGACCGCGACACGAGCACAAGATCAAACCCGTCAGCCGCGAATAATTTCGCAAGCTCAAGCCCGATGCCGCCCGAGGCGCCGGTGACGAGAACCGTTTGTTTACCTTTGAATATCATTGATGAGATCCCTGGATTTAAAAAACAACGGTGTGGTAACTTCTAACTCGAACCAAGTTGTATTCCCTTCAAAATTTAGCCTCATTCTACCACACGATATTCTTAAGAGCACACACTTGAGAACGTACCTATGAAGCACGGTATGTAATTGTCCAAAATTTCCCCCGCACCACAGAACTTTAAATAAGCGAATATCTTTCAGGCTCTGTAAGCTAAACCCGAATGGTCGCCGCTTCGCGGCTCCCGCCAAACCCCGGCCTCTCGAACTTCGGATATGGGGCTTCTTGTGCCCCGCTCCGCCCTCGCTTGGGCTCGGGCTCCGCTCCACCACTCGCTAGGCCGCTCGCTCTATCTTGGCCCTAGGCCGGGCCACCGCCGACTGACGTCGTCGGATTTGGAGACACGGTTTTCTTTTGGTTCATTGGGAGTACATGGGGGTGACAGGTACGGATAAAGCGTAGTAATTAGAGGAGACACTTAAGGAGTGTCCTTTACTGCGCGGCCCCCTCACCCCCTGTTTAACTCGACGGGAGGGGGTGCCAAACACCTCTGATGGAAGGTTCTATATTGACTATGGCAGAGGTAAGCACCCCCTCCCCCGCGCACGGATGTAGGAGAGAGGAAGTTTTATTCTTGGCGTCAGAGGGAGCACTAAGGGCGTGCTCCCTCTTTTGGCCATAGAGGAGACTCCTCCTTCCTGGGTCGAGACGGGGACTTTCAGGATTTTTTTCGTCGTTTGCCAAAGGAGGGCTGGCTGTTCTTATCTGTTTCTGTCTGTCGGTGGGTGGACTTAAGCGCTTCTTCGCGTGATCTGTTCCATCTGGTAGAGCTTGTAGGCTTCTTGCAGAGACCTGGTGAGGATGGGTTTTAGGGCGAAGAGATCAATTTTTTCTTTATTTCCTTTTAAGAAGTCTAGGAAGTCTTGGAGTGAGGGCTCTGATGTGTTTAGACCTGGTGTTTGTAGTTCCCTAAAGATCTCATAAGCTCCCGGGAAGTCTCCAAGGGCTACTCTTTGGGCCAAAGTGTCGATGGCGCCGAAGGCAAATGCTCCTGTCTGTCCGGGTTGGGTGTCATCTTCCAGAGCGATCCAGTGGTGGTTGTTGCCGGGGTAGGCTTCTTTCATATCTTCTCTGTAAAAGTCTTTGGCGATGTAGTGGATGGCTTGGGAGTCTTGGTATTCTTGGGGAAGCTCGGAGACAATGCGGTTTTTGAATCCTCTTTCTCTGACTAGGGTGTCGATCAGTTTCTTAAATCCCTCACTTCCTTCAAGGACAATGATGACTTGGGGACTTAGATGCTGTAAGAGGTTTCCTAACTTGGCTTTGTCGGCTTTGGGGAGACCGGTCATGAGGCTGTCTGAGAGATACACGACAAAAGGGACGGTGATGAGGTTTGTGAGGCTTCCTTTTTTATTGGCTTCTATGAGCTTTAGGAATTGGTCTGTGATGTCTAGGGCTGTGTCCTTAAAGTCGGAAGGGGCTTTTCCGACTAGGGTGTATTTTTCAAGACTTAGCACCACAGGCTCATCATAAAGACCTTCGACGATCACTTGATCGTCATGTCTTTCGAGGCTATAGATGCGCGGGCCGAGGGCGAGTTTTCTTTTGGGGGAATTAGCGGATAAAACTTCTCTTGCGACATTGGCGAAGAAGGTGGTTTCGGGGGAAGGGGTTGGTTGGGTAGATGCCAGGCGCGCGGCGGTCGTTTTCTGAAGAAGAACGAATTCGTTTTCATTTAAACGTTGAGCATTATTAAAAAGTCTCGCCCGTCGGCGAAATAGTCTGGCGAAACTACTTTTACTTTCCGTTTGTCTTGAATCATGCAAAACATTCAAAGGATGAGCTTTTAAAACTGAATCCGGAGGCACGTGCATGTTCGTAAGACTGATCAAACCTTGGGGGCGTGTTTCTGAGATAAGTTTTTTGTAAAAGCCCTCTCCCTCTTCTCGAAAATGCCATGACCACATTTTATAATCGATTCCGGAAGTGTTGGCCACGGATACTCCGAAACCTCCATGTTCTTCTAGGATCAACCGAGGCGCGACCCAGGTCAGATAGTCGTCCCCGTAAAACACGAGCTCAATGGGTTTTTCTTGGTAGTCATGATCAAGGAAATATCCTTTAAGATAATAACGCGCGCCCTCGTAGAGAGAAGGAACTTCTTCTGGGCCGATGGCCAATTCATGCTTCACTATCAGCGGCTCATGGATCATGGCGGAGAAAAGAATATCCCTGAACCCGGGCAAGATCTCCAATGCTCTGCTTCGGTCTCCGTATTCGGGGTCAATGAGAAGCAGAGTTTGAACTCCATCGAACTCATCTAAAATTTGTCTGATTCCTTTCAGATCGTATCCGGAACCCGGGTAGATCGCGAAAGGGTTTGGCGATTTCAGCTTTGCGGGATTTAATCTTTGATCGGACTCGCCATTCGCCAACCGCGCAGCGGATGGAGCGGAAAGCAGAGAGTCCAAAGTAGGCGGATCGGATTTTATTGCTACATAACTTAATTCGGCGATTTTCTGGCTACCCGCCTGATGTAAACGCGGTTGGAGTTGAATGTCTTGAAACCCCGCATAGGTCAAAAGTTTCGCGAGTACGGTATCTTTTTCCTGTTCGGGCGTAAACCGATAATTTTCATTTAACATCGAATTCGCCACGATGGTGAGCACCGCCCACCCCACTTGGCCTCTCATATCCGTGTCGTCAATACCCAATTCTTCCCTGGATTCAACGACCCCGATCAGCGTGTCAAGCAAACCGCGGAGCTTACCGATCAATTCTCTGGAGCTGGATGAAAACTTCTCTACTGCTTCCCGGTCGCTGAAGATTGTCTCGAGCAGTTGTCTTAAAGTATAAATATTACCTATTTCCATTCGGATCGCTGAACCATTCGGGATGACAGGATAAAAATCATTTTTCATCACTTCCGCCATTAATTTTTTTCCGCGATATTCAGGCCTGATATATAAATTGACGTTTTCTATCATGCCAGCGATCTCTGAATATTGAATTTTGCCCACTTCCAAGGACCCAAAGCGAGTTTTGGCATAAATTCGTAAAATCCCCAGCGATTCTTCGGCACCATCCTCTACTTTTTGTGGCTCAAGAGAGTAGGTTGTGTAGTCTTTTGAATAGTTGGGCTTCATTACCCAACCCTTTATCTTGCTTGCCACAACTCTAAAAGATTGGCCATGATGATCAAAACTCCTCTCACGGACAACGTCTCCTTGGGGGACTAGACTTGAAATGTTTCCATAAAGAATGGCCTGAGGATTGGAGCCTGATTTTGTCTGTCCATGCTCTGTCTGGATAAGAAAACTAGTGACCCTCTGTTGCAGACGTCTATCAGAGGTAAAATGAAAAGTAAATAAATAGGGACTTTTTTTCTTGGAGCGTCCGAATCTTATGGACAGATCGATAGTTCTTTCTAGGCTCGTTTGAGATTTACCAAATTGTTCAAAAAAAGATTCCTCAGCTGTTTTTTTTGCTTGAGACGGCAGATCTTCGTAGGAAAGATGGTGGCTTGATAGGGATACGGGCGTCCGGCCGTCAAAGATCACCTCAAGCTTGGTCGGTTTGATCTGTCCGTCAAAAGTTGTGTAAGCCGGCAGAATATTTTCATGGATAAGCTTTCGAGTTTCCTGATCGACGGTAACTTCCGTCCGCCACACCTCGGACTGCCCAAATTGGAAACGGGGCGCCTTGGACGCCGGGACTTGCAGATGAATGCCGACCTCTCCCAAAATTCGCCCCATTTCCGACGAATCGTTCACAAGAGAGGCTGTGTCCAGCGGTATGTTGGCGCTATTCAGGAAATCTTTTAGATCCTTAAATTCCGCGCCGCTTTGCCCGCCTCTAAGCTGGTTGTGACTTAAAATAGTCCATAATTGGCCTTCGAAACTTTTGTTACGGAGATCAAGAGAAATGATTTTATGGATTTGATTCTTTGAGATGTTTCTTGTTCGAAGGCTGGCATGTTTTGCAATAAATTGCTGTGTCTCTTCAAACGATTTTGCCAACCGCGCGGCAGTCAAATCGTCTAAAGGCTTGAGAATAAGGCGATGGATTTGTCCTCTTTCCTCCAAAGCGATCCCAAAAGGAAGCTCAATATCAGGCCTTTCTGACGAAATAATTTCAATAAGCTTAGAACCCAAGTCTTGGGCCAAATCTAAGTTTCTTTCCCCAAGATCAAGGATAGTCCCATCAGGCAGGACGACTTCCTGAATCCCCTCGGTTTTCTCCGCCAAGTCATTCACCAGCGCCTCAAATGTCCCCCAGTCCGTGATGGGTTCTGAGAAACTTGTTTCAATGTGAATGGGAATTGAGATAGAGGGCTTGCTGGGACGACGCATTTCCGATTGCCCCTGCCTGACAATGCGGTCGAATAAACCAAAATCAGGGATGACAATCGAGCGGTCCGGAGGCATAAAAATAGGCAAATTTTCAAGAGTGTAGCCTGCTGTGCCCAACCTTTTACCGGGGGGCACATAAGGGATGAATGTCCAATTCTCATGGCGATAACCCTCGTCGTCCGTAAACTGGGTGATGCCAAGATACACCCATAGAACGGCGCTTTCCCAGTCCTGCGCGTGTACGATCCATGCGGCGCCGGGTTTGAGATTCCTCATAAATTCCTCAAAATCATTCTCTTCATTTGGTATTTGAGAAACAGTCCGGAACCGGAAATGGTCCCATATTTCCAGAGTTCTTTCTGTTTCAAACTGCCTTGCTAGATAGTCTTCTTGGTCAGGAGTTTCATGGTATTTTTGTTCAATGGCTTCGAATGCCTGACGGACAAATTGTTTGTCACTTTCATCAATTGAATCCCTACCAAAAGCCAACCGCGCGGCGGCCTGTTGCCAAACGAGATACGCGTGGGACTTTCCTGCGGAATCCAGATAATACCTCTCTCCCAGGAAACCTCCGATCTTTTGAAGGCCAAAAGGCACAAGCGTGTGTTCGTACCGCTTTAGAATAATTTGACTGTCACCCGTAAAATATTTTCCGTGACCAGGTCTTCCGAGATAAAAACGCTTGGATCCTATCGCTTCGGAAAACTTGGCTGCGTATTCGATCATCTCCTCGCCGATCTTTTGTTTGAGCGCCGAATCGATCTCATAATCGGAATGAATTTCAAGATTCTGAATTACCAGGCTCCCGTCTTCGGCCAAGAAAAGCCAAGCGGCGGCCATGGTAAAGCCCGTGCTCTGATCGATTACTTCAATCACGTTCATTCCTTCATCGATCAAGCGGTCCACCATAGCGTCCGGGAATGTACCGGAATTCATTCCCAGACAGCACATCGTAAAATCACCTATAAAAAGATCATGTCCCGGTTCTCTCAAGATCGGCCTCAACATGAATGAACGGACTTTTCCGGAGGATGAGGGTCCGGATTCCTGAGCTATTTTTTTCTTTCTCAAAGCCAGATCTATTCTTTCGCCAAAATGTCCAAGGGTCTCGGCGATCTGCGGAGAAGCGCCTAAGATAATTTCCGACTCGGTCCACACCGATACCAGAGTTTGCAGCGGCTCCAGCGCTTCCGACACTGCCTCGACAAGATTTCGCGCACGTTTTCTCTTGGTAGCCTCATCAAGAACTAAGACAGGATGGGATGCGTCACCGATCACGCCGATCCCGAAGTGTCTCAACACTCCTTTTAAGCCGTCAACATTATGGATCCCCAACGGGAGCGACAAAGTCCTTTGGGTATAATCGATCACCTGCCGGATATCCGTGACACTGTCATCAAGAGCTATCTGCCCCGGCTGGTAATCAAAAGTCTGCGGCTCCATCCGATGCTCGGGTTCTTTTCCAAGCCATTTTTGAACATCGATACCTTGGGAAACAATGGCCGACCGGACCGTTTCGTTGTGAGCCGCGATCTCGCGCCCGGTCGCGTTCGCTTGGTCCTTGTTTTCGATAAAATCCCAGAATTGCCCCAATACGGTTGAGCGAATCAGGCCCTGAAATCGTCTCAATTTATGAAACTTGTCTCGTTTGATCCGCTGATAGGCTTCACCGATTCGCGTAAAAAAAGGCGTGTAAAATATTTTCCATACCGGCGCCCGCGTCGGGTCGGCTTCTACCGGCTCGATATCCAAATATTTAAAGAAATCCTTGTCAATCTCCCGGTTGAATCGATCGATCAAAAGAGAGGACAGTTTTAGTCGATCCGTCCGGTCCGATGTCCGAACATCCCATTCGTTCAAGATCGTAGCGGCCAAAGAACCGATCCCCATGGATTCCATGATCGCAATGAAATTAAGGACTTCTGAATAGGCAGCTATGTCCGGCTTGAATTTTCGTCCGGGCAGATCCGTCATACGGGAAATAAAACCGGAGAATGCCTTCAGGACCTCTTTGTTTTTCAGAGCGTCTCGCTTGGCATCCATATACCTCCGTACCACTGCCGGAGACTGGGAGCTCTCTAGCAGTCCTCTCAAATGAAAAATGGATCCTGGAAGGAGTAATTCCATCTTAATTAGAAGAGGCATGTAATCCCCTTGGAAAGTGTCGTTATTGATACGTCGATCGGATTCCTGCGCTCCGTTGAGGAACTTCCACGGAAGCCAAAACGCATTGAGCCGCGCGAATATTTCCGCCGCATCATCGGGCGTTAAATTTAATATACGTTCCGCGGTCCACTCGTCCCTAACCCAAGCGGTATAGTAAGACCGGCTGGACCGAACGATCCGTACCAAACGCGGCCACTGTTCCTCAAAAAATTTGCGTTTTTCGTCAATTGAATTCATCCGGCGCAAATCCATTTCGGCCCCGAGATATCGCATTAGCATTAAAAGAGGCAGCCCTGAATCACTGACAAACCCACTGAAACTTTCGGAGGCATTTTCCATGGTGATTAAATCATTCCAGCGTTCGGATAACTCAGCGGCATCCGAAATATACGGAGCCAGCGCACTCACAGATCGAGAAATGGCCGGATAAAGTTTGGGGGGCGTGGTTTCGGCTAGCCGGATATACACGGGCCAGAGGGCTTTTCCCCTCTCTCCGAACGCCTTGATAAATAAAGCAAGCTCCTCGTGCAAATCGAACGCCTTAAAACCTAATTTTAAAAGACTCCGCAAATCCTGCCAGCGGTGGGACAACTCATCTTTATCTGAAATATGAGGAGCCAAGACACGGATGGATCGAGAAATACTCGGATAAAGTTCGGGGGCCTCACTTTCGGATAATTGAACATACCGCGGCCAAACATCACTTTCTCTTTCTCCAAATGAATTTTTCAGGTATGTAAGTTCATCGACTAAAACCGGACCATTCCCGTGGGTCTTCACGAGCCTCTGCAAATCCTGCCAACGCTCTTCCAATTCACCCGTCGACCAAGTCAACAAGGACCGAAGGGGCTCGTTATTTGGATCCTCCATCTTAAAAGGTTCACGTCCCACGAAGTCCAAAAGATCCGCTCTATGCTCAAGAGTAATGCGCCGGATCAAATGTGTCACAAGGCGTTCCCGTTCCGCATTCCCGTTTCTTAGTTTCTGGAGAACCGGGACAGCCCCAAGACCCAACTCGATGATGCTGTTTTCACCATACTGTCCGTCTTTGTATTCTCCCTGAATCTGAGGTTTTTCCATGGCTTGCACGAAAAATTCGACCGAATCAAAGCCGAGAATGCCTTGAATTCCCCGTATCGCGGCATACCGAATACGGTCGTCAGGATCTGTCTTCATGATTTGGATCAACTTGGGCAGAGTGCCGGGATAATTTTTGCCCACTTTTATCAGCGTCCCGACGATCGTGAGCCGGTACCACTCGTTTTCGTTTTGATACCGGTCAATGATAGAAATAAGGGCCGGCGCGGCGCCTTGAGCTTTCTCGCCAAATTCGGACAGCCCACTGGCAAAGGGTTTGCGATCCGGGTTCGTTTCATCCGCCAAATGCCAGATCAGATGGGGAATAACCGTCGGGCCGATCTTAACCAGAGCTTTCAGCGCTTCACTAGAGGGGCCTTCGTAAATATCGCCATAGCTGCCATCGTGGCTGCGGACAAGATTACAAAGTTCCCAAACCGCTTCTTCGGCCGCCGGTCCGATTTCTCCCAATTCGTGGGCCGCTTGTTTGCGTCTTTGGCGGTCCGAATGCCTAAGATCGCCAATCAGACGGTGAATACGCTCTGAGTCAACCGATTGGACTAGTTCATTAGGAATAGAAATATTTGCCGTCGCCAACCGCGCGCCTGTCGGTGGGGCAGACGTTGCGGGTCTAACCATCGTGGTTTTGTCTTGGAGAACTGTCGCCGTGTAATCCCAATATTGGCTTCTGGCTCTGCCGTACAACAAAAGGAGCTTATGACTTCGGATGCTGTGCTCACTCCGCGACTTTTTCAATGCATGCTTCAAGAAAGTAGCAGCCAGATCCTTGACATGGGGTGATCGGTAATTCGCCGAATCCGCGGCGTTCATTAAAATCGCTCTTTTGGCTTCCACGTCCTTTTCATTATGCGTGGATGCCAGGAAAATGCTCTCAAGGAGAATTTCTTGATAAGCCGCAGACCAGTGATTATTGCTAGACCCCTCTGCCTCCGAATTAAAAACTTCATCTCCCAAGCGATGAACCTGGTCGGCCTTTCGGTCAAGATCAGCCCCCAGAAAGCGGATGGCTTCCGCCCCTCCGTGAAGAGACAGCGCCGCGGCCCAAGGCCAATAATATTCGTAAGGAATTAGGCTTCTTATACTGTGATCGATGCCCGCAGGATCATTTGATATGATGTCGCTGTTTTGCACAGAGGTGAGCCGCAAATAGGCTTCGATGGAATCTGACAGTGAATCTTCAGGTATTGGACTGAGGGTCTTTATTTTTGGTCTAATCAATAAATTGCGCGCCATCATATAATTCTTTAAGTCATGGAATCGGGATTCTCCGTAGAACGCTCGGATCTCTCTCATCAATCGATCCTCGGAAAATTCTGCCAACCGTGCAGCAGAATACATAAGCGGCAATGAGTACCGTACCCAGTGGCCGATTGGCGTAGCGGTATAGGTTGCTTTTGGATCTCCAGATACTTTCTCTCTGATGCTCCCGCCCTCAAGATTTCTTGTGTCTATGAACTGTAGGGCTTCTTTTCTTAATTTACTGGGGATCCTTTCGTACGGAAGATTTTTCAATTCCAATTTCGACTCGGCCACGCCAACCCAGTCACCGGGAGCATGCCACCATTCAAGAATAATCCGGTCAGACTCAGGATGGCTCTGATCTAAACTCCACCGAAAAACGATCGGCAAAAAAGCATCGGCTCTATTGCCATCAAGGAAGTGCACGGCAAGCCACCGCGCAAGATGTTCTTCCAGGGAAGTGTCTCCCGTAATATCAACACGAGCCTGAGGCGGGAGCTCCGACTGAATTTGTCGCGCCATAGATCGGGCCACCCTGTGGAAAGCTATCTCGTAATCCTTGTAATCGTCGGATCGGATCTGATCGATGTCAGTGATTTGAATCAGAGTCGCAGGCAGAATCGCCGTTTCCTCCGGATTCAAGACGCTCAATGACACTATGTTTGAACCTTCATTTTCGATCAGCCAGGGCAAGAGCCTGATCTTATGCACCAATTGGGCGGCGGTACTCAAACCTATATTGATCTCCCTAAAGCTATTGGATAAATCCTTATTATGATCTCCGAAATCCGGTACTTTATTGCCAAAATCACCTTGGACGTCCAGATAGAGCATATACAATTGAAAAACAGATCCATTCAGTATATTGACAAAGCCCGTTTCAGACTTGACCCCAGCCAGATCGCCGGGACCGGAGCCCATCCACCCCTCAAGGGTTCGATCAAGATAATAAAGAAAACCCAACAGATCTAATTCGCTCTCGTAGGCGTGATAGGCTAATCTGTCCAGACCGTCGATGTGGCGGATTGATTCGAGGCGATCTCTTTGAGCCCGCGACGCCACCTCAATTTGAGCAATACGTCCCGCTGTGTTCCATGTGGGATCAATCAAATGTAGGGCTTTGAGCGCGTGTTTCCTGGCTGACTCAATAGCCTTGTAGAATCGAATGTTTGGTCCGAGGGATTCATCAAAATAACTGTGATCAGGACTATCTTCAGAATCATCTGCCAACCGCGCTCCGGCCGGCGCATATTGACGCTGCCGGTTCGATTCAAAGGCCGCACTGTTAAAGTTTTTGCCTGAGAGATCCGAAAGCATCGCAAGTCGATCCCCATGGGCGTTGTAGGTTATTTCCCTTGTGAGGTCTATATGGGCGGCGGTGAAGGAACTGGTTCTGGCCTTGGAAACGTTTGGAAGAATACTTTCTTTTGTTGCAAGAGCTTCTTTCAGATTTTGGTTTAAGAGAAGCTCTTCATACCGTTTTTGGTTTGTTTCCTGAAGGATCTGCGGGGTGAGAACGATGTAGGATATCCCTTTCTGTTTCAGGAGGGTTTTGAGATTGGGGGAGTGATAGCCTCCGGTGATGAGAACGGCCTTTGATTCGTCCTCCTTGTCCATTTTGTCCGTAAGGTTCTGAACGAACTTTTGGTCTCTTTGGTAGGTCAGGGAATAAAACTCTTCGCAGTTTCGGATCGTATCTTCATAGCCCTCTTCCAGGAAGACGGCTTTGTCGTAACGACTTTTTAAGTCCATGATCTTTTTGTTTAAAAAGCCTGTGATTTTTTTGATGCCGAGGTTTTGTTTTTTATCTTGATATTCCTCAAACTCATCCGGGGTGAGCTCGAGATGAAGGAGCTTCTTTAAGGCACCGGTATTTCTTGAGGCTTGGATCAGGTCTATTTCATCCTGGGTGGTGGCAAGGGCTTTAAAGACTTCCTCTTCCAGTTTCTTTTGTTCTTCGAGAATAGACTTAGCTTGGACTTCTTTGGCTTTTTTGAGATAGCGAAAGTATTTGGAGAGTTCGGGGAAGGTCTTCGTGTTTTCTCCGAGCTTTTCTTCCAGTAAGGCAAAGAATCCTTTGCGGGCTTCTTCTTCGTGGGTGGAGAGTTTCAAAGGAGACCTATTGTCTCCTGAGACCACGGCAAGCTCTTCGCGGTCTTTGGGGGAAAGTGAAGCAATGGCTCTTTCTTGTTCTTCGCTTGCAGTCTTGAAATCGATTTTGGATTCAAGTACTTTAAGATGCTTTAGAACTTTGAGATGCGGATAGAGGCGAAGCGAGATCCCAAGCTTTTGCGCTTCTTGGGTGAGGATCTCAAAGTATTCGGTGAGGGAGATTTCTTCATTATGAAATCTCCGGTATTTCTCGTCAAATGAAAGAAGGAAGGGGTTGTAGATCCTGGGTTTTAGGGTTTGGATCGTGGACTCGATCTTTTGGAGGTAATCATCGAACTTCTGTCTTTGCTTGGCGGCGGACCTGTAAGTCTCAAGAGACTTGAGGTATAAGCTCATGTCTTCCACGCCCCAGAGGGTGAAGTCATGATTGGACGTGAGGTCCAGGTATTCGACGCCTTGGAGTTCGCCTTTCATGAGGTAGGATTTGGCGGCCTGTTCTCTTTGTTTAAGGTGTGAATATTTTCTTAAGAAAGAGAGAGATTCATTGCCGTATCCGGCTTCAAGAAATACTTGCCGGATGGGTTCCTTTTGAAGAATAAGATCCAGCATCTTTGCGACGTTGAGCTGCCCGGAGGTATTCGTATGGGCGTCTTGAATAAGATAGATCGTGCCCCCCCCTATGGAGCTTTTCCAGGCATCGTCAATCGACGCGACAGACTCGGGTATGTGGGGCAACACCTTCTTTGCCCACGCCATGTCTTCTTGTCTTTGGGGCTTATCTCCTTCCCACTGGATAGATTTAAGATCAGGATAAGCGTAAAGAACCTCCTGACAAAGAAATGAGAAAATAAGCAAAGCCGAGATGGTTCTGATGACCCAGCCGTTTCTTTTTCTTAGTCTTATTAAATCACCGGACTTAGAGAAAATAAAACACCCTTTTTATCCTTCTTCTGAGTGAGGTTATACCGCAGGCGAATAGATGGCTAAATTATGCCCGACAGAATAGACAGAAGCAAACTTCTGAGGCCGAAAGGAAAAGATTTTTACAGAGGAGCGATTTGCTTAAGATTTATCAATAATAATTACCATTCAGTATTCTTAAATTTAAACTAACTTGATAAACATCTCCCCCTGCGCACCGACAGACAGAAACAGATAAGAACAGCCAGCCCTCCTTTGGCAAACGACGAAAAAAATCCTGAAAGTCCGCACGCGAGGGCACCGTGAACCCCGACGCCCCAAAAGCGTTTATGGAGTCCTATATGGTCACCCCCATGTACTCCCAATGAACCAAAAGAAAACCGTGTCTCCAAATCCGACGACGTCAGTCGGCGGTGGCCCGGCCTAGGGCCAAGATAGAGCGAGC
>JGI1358J11329_10001026_pt1 | contig 23597 bp, 22 predicted proteins | sample Subgroupgradi54m_FD_11329 | JGI IMG/M metagenome (IMG submission 11329)
GGCGGGTTTCGCAGCGCCGGCTGCAGCGCCGGGCGCCGGAGCGGCCGCAGCAGCCGTTTCGGCTTTGGCCATCTTGCCTCCATGGGCCTTGAATTTGCGCGTGGGGACGAATTCACCGAGTTTGTGGCCCACCATGTTTTCGGTGACGAACACCGAGATGTGGGTTTTGCCGTTGTGGACGCCAAACGTGTGGCCCACAAATTCCGGGGAAATAGTACAGTCACGGGACCAGGTGCGGATTACCTTTTTTTGACCCGCGGCCTCGGCTAGCTGAACTTTCTTCAGCAGGCGGGGGTCCAGGTAGATGCCTTTTTTGATACTTCGACTCATAAGGTGCGATTAGGGGTTTTTTCGATTTCGTCCGCGGACGATAAGATAATTGGTGTACCGGCGGCGACGGGTTTTAACTCCCAGCGCGGGTTTTCCCCAGGGAGTTTTCGGGTGCTTCAACCCGATCGGGGAATGGCCTTCTCCTCCTCCATGCGGATGGTCGACGGCATTCATGGACTTGCCGAGCACTTCCGGCTTCCATCCCATCAGGCGGTACCGGCCGGCTTTGCCGATCCGGACATTCATCGCGTCGATGTTGCTGACGATCCCGACGGTGGCGTAACAGTGCTTGGCAATGTAGCGGACGGCTCCCGAGGGAAACGTGACCTGGGCCATCTCGCCATCGAGCGACGTGAGTTTTCCGGAGGAACCGGCGCTGCGGATGATTTGTCCGCCGCGGCCCGACTGGAGTTCCACATCGTGGATATCAAACCCCACCGGAATGGACTTGAGCTGCATGCGGTTGCCGGTTTTGACCTTGGCCTTCTCGGCGCAAATCACGCTCATGCCCACCTTGAGTTCATGGGGGGCAATAATATACCGGCGTGCTCCGTCCGCGTAAAGCAGGAGAGCGATGTAAGCCGTGCGGTTGGGATCGTATTCGATGGTCTCCACCGTAGCGGGAACATTGAGTTTATCAGAGCGCAGGTTATCGATAATCCGGTACATTTTTTTGACTCCCCCGCCCCGGTGGCGAACCGTGATGCGCCCAAGGTTGTTGCGGCCCGCCTTGGATTTGCGAGGCGCAAGAAGGGATTTCAACGGCCTATCGGTCGTCAGTTCTTCGAACGTGTTGACGCTGATATTCCGACGACCCGGTGTGGTGGGTTTGTAAACGCGTACAGGCATTATTTTTTGGAGAATTTATTAACGTCGATGGATTGCTTCGAATCGATGGTAACAAAGGCCTTTCGCCCCGGATGCCGCTTGGTGATGAGCTTGCCCTTGCCGGCCAACCGCTCTTTAGCCCGGATATTCATGATGGTGACTTTTTTAACCGTCACCCCGTACGCCTGAGCCACGGCCTGGGCCACCTCGATTTTATTGGCCTTGTTATGCACCAGGAAGGTATAGACATGCTTCGCCTGTTTGGCGTTGCTTTTTTCGGTGACGACCGGTGAGAGGAGGATGTGGACGAATTTCATGATTTCAAAAATAATTCTTCCGCTTTTTTGAGGGCGGGCACAAGGAACATGATTTTGTCGTATTTAAGAATGTCAAAAAGGTTCAGATAATTGACCAAAATGGTCTTAACGTGAGGTAAATTGCCGGCGGATTTCTCGAGAATGCGGTTTTTTTCGGGAATCACAATCAAAAGCGACCGTTCCACGGGGAGTTTTTTGAGCAGGTCGGTAAACGTTTTCGTCTTGGGAGCTTTCGCGTCAAAAGATTCCAAAGCGAAAATGTGATCCGCCGCCGCAGCTTGGGACAAAGCGCCAAAAAGGGCGGCGCGGCGGGAGTTTTTGGACATACGGGTGCTAAAATTCCGGTTGCTCTTGGGTCCAAACGCCACACCTCCTCCATGCCACACGGGACTGCGGGAAGAACCGGCACGGGCGCGGCCGGTGCCTTTTTGCTTCCAGGGTTTTTTGCCTCCTCCGCGAACTTCAGCGCGATTTTTGACATCGGCAATCGCCACACGGGCATTGCCCTGTTGGCGGACGAGCGCCAAACGCATCAATTCGTGGTTCACCTTAGCCTTAAACAAGTCATCGCTGACTTCCACCGTTCCTTTTTTGACTCCCGTTGATTGATAGAGGTCGAGTTTCATTCTTGTGTCTTCCTGAGCGGGAGCGAAGGATCCCCTGGATTACTTGTAACGGGGAGACTCTTCGCTAACACTCAGAGTGACATTGGGTTAATAATTTATAAACACATAACTATTGGTGGCTCCCGGCACAGGCCCCTTCAGGGCGATGAGCGCTTTTTCGGGGATCACTTTCACCACGGGAACATTTTTGATGGTGATCTTGTCGACGCCCATGTGGCCGGCCATACGATGCCCCTTATTCACCTTGCCAGGCTTGGCGCGCATTCCGATGCTCCCCGGTTCGCGGTGGAAGTGGCTCCCATGGCCGCCCGGTCCTCCGGCAAAGTTGTGGCGCTTCATGACCCCCTGGAAGCCCTTCCCCTTGGAAACGCTGGTGATGGCGACTGTCGCAACATCTTTGAGGACAGAGAGATCTACCCCCTGGCCGACTTTGTAATCCTCGGGCTTGGTGACGCGAAATTCCCGTTTGACCTTGAACTTGCAGTTCTTGGAGGGATTTTTATACGCGTCGAATCCCAGGACTATCGCCGGATATCCATCCCGTTCCGTGGACTTTACTTGCACGACCGTATTCGGATCGCACTTGAGAAAGGTAACGGGGATCACACGACCATCGTCTTGAATGATTTGACTCATTCCGAGCTTTTTGCCAATGATTCCAGGCATGATATTAGAGGTTAGCAGGGGTGGTAGGTCTTTGGATCCGCGTGGGAGCCGCCACCCCGATGAAATAACGTAAAAACAACCGTTGCTGGATTATTTTACTCATCGCCAAAACAATGTCAACACGAATTGTGGACAAAAAGTTGGACAATGGACAGATTTTCGACTATAATCGAAATGAAGCTATTTTTATATGACTAAAAAAGAAACACTGTGGCGGCACATCCTACATGAATCGCTCGTGAATCGCGTGCAGACCTTCACCCAAAAAGAATTGGCTGAACGGTTCTCTGTTTCAACGAGCACGGTGTTTAACGCGCTGAAAGCTCCACGGAAATTGGGGGCTGTTGCCGTGACGGGCCGGTTTTTTAGAGTACGCAGCGCCGAAAAACTCTTATTTTTGTGGGCGACTCAGCGGAATCTTAAAAAGGATTTGGTGTATGCCACACACGTGGAAGCGCCCATCGGTGACGTGGAAGGAGCCATGCCGCCGAAAGTGATTTTCGGGGCGTTCAGCGCTTATCGTTTAAAATACCACGAAGCGCCAGCGGATTATTCCGCGGTGTATGTGTACAGCCATGAGGTCGAGTCCCTTAAAAAGCGTTTCCCGCCTCAAAAGGGAACCCCCAATCTTTTTGTGCTGAAGCCTGATCCTCATCTGGCGAATTTTGGCCCAACCACGCCGGACGTCCAAACCTTTGCGGACCTTTGGAATATTCCCGAATGGTACGCCAAGGATTTTTTAGACGCCCTGAAGAAAAAAATGAACCTCTAACATGCCCTACTACCACGACCTCATCACCGAACAAAGCTGGAAAAAGCTCCAAGAGCTCAAAGGGCATCACGCCTTTACGTTGATTGGCGGGTGGGCCGTTTACCTCTACACCAAAGGCCTAAAGTCGCGGGACATTGATTTCATCTGCAGTTACGAGGAATTGCAAAAATTGAAAAACCAATACGATTTACAAAAAAATGACCGGCTCAAAAAATATGAAATCCATCAGGGGACTTTTGACATCGATATTTATGTTCCTTTTTACTCCAATCTTGGACTGCCGGTGGAAGACCTGGAAAAGATGACCCGATCGGTCTCCGGCTTCCGCGTGCTGGCCCCGGAACCCCTACTGATTTTAAAACAAAAAGCGTTCCAGGATCGGGCCGGAAGTTTGAAAGGCGAAAAAGACAAAATCGACATCATCGCCCTGTTGAAAGACGCGGTGGATATGAAGCGGTATGAAAAATTATTGGCGGAATATGGTCAAAAGTCCTGCCTGGCCGACTTGAAAACATTGTTGAAAACGATTCGGGACGTGCCCGAGCTCGGGCTGACTGCCCACGCGCTAGCGCGACTAAAGAAAAGAATTTTGTGAAAATTCGACTGACTTTTTAGTCATAGGCACCTTCCTTCTATTTTTCCATTGTCATTCCCGAGAAGTCGGGAATCTATTGAAAAACAGAAGAAAGGTGACAAGTCGCTTGAAAAGACTTACCGGTTTCGGGTACCTAAACCCGAACCAGCCAGTCCCACGCTCGGGGGGGACGAGTCATGGTAAAGGTCACCTTTCCGGAGCCGCCGATGGCGACTCCTAATCCTTCGTTGCGAAGGGTAATGGTTATTGCACTGCTGACCGATCCGCCGATCGGCCGACAGAACAATTTGCCTGACTAGAGGAGGGTGTGGAGGAGGGCGTAGATGCCCAGCACCAGCGCACTCAGGGATTCGCCGGCGATCAGTCCGCCGCCGACTAGTGAGATGGTGCTCATCTCCTCGCTGCCGGCTTCGCCCTCGATCTTGGTTCCGCGGGCCTCGTCCTGCATGGTCTGCGCGAACGAGCTGAGGATCCCACCCATGGCGAACCACAGGGCGGTCATCAGCTCCACGAACCCGCCGAAGCTGGACGCGTACGGGCTGGGGAGCACAAACACGTCAACCATGAAGCCCGTCCCGAAGCCCGCCTTACCGCCAGCGATGAACGCTTGGTAGCGCTTCCAGATGCCCAGAAGCTTACGCAGAACGTTCGTCATCGCGCCGATCGTGATGCCGATCAGCAGCGCGGTCGTGAAGTGGGGATTGGGGTTCTTGAGCCCCTTGAGCACCCCCACCAGCTTGTAGGTGAACGCCGACGACCACTTCGCCATCTCGGGAGTCTTCTCCTTCAACCCGAACTGGTTGGTCTGCAACACCGGATAGGCGTTCAGGAACAGCTTCGCGAGGATCACGCAGAGCACGGCACCCGTGAGGATACCGAGCATCTGGTAGCGGAACTGGATGACCCGGTTGGTGCCAAGCCTCCAGCCTGTGGAACGGTCTTGCTGCATGTCGACACCCACGCTACAGGCAACCAGCAGCACCGCTGCGCACATCAGGCCAGCGTTGATGTCCTTCAGGCCCAGGGTGGCCATCAGGAACACGCCGATGACGAACGCGGCCGACACCGGGTTGCTATCGCTGATGCCCGTACTGATCCCGTTGATCAGCAGGAACACGAACACCAGTCCCATGGCGAGCGCCAAGGGAACGAGGGGCAGGCCGAGCATGTGGAGGCCTACGAAAAACACGGCACCGCCCCAAACGAGCACCCAGAGAACGAGACCCCAAGTGTTCGTGCGCTTCCAGTCGGGCGCCTCTTCCTCAGCCGCACGCTCCGTCGTACGGAACTGGCGGACGGCCTTGAAGAGGATCAGGGTGATGTCGATAGCCGCGGCACCGAGGATCATGCCGAGTGCGATGACGAATCCGATCTTGCGGAACGGATCGCCCTTCTCGAGCCAGCCGATTGAGGTGAGCCACGGAACCAGCTCCCCTCCGACGACAGCCATGAGAAGGCCGGGAACCGCGATGCGGGCCCCGACCACCATGCCTGCGCCAATGGTGGACATCGAAAGGCCAAGGCTCTCGAGGGAAGCCAGCTTGCTGCTGGCCAACCCCATGAGGAAACCGAGACCGGTACCGGTGCCCAGCTTCGAAATCGACGCCTTCAGCAGGTTCTTGTCCGTAAGCGCGCGGAGGATGTTTGCCACCGCAAACCCGGACGGGAACGTGAGCTTCATGCGATCGACGACGAGCGGCGTGTACAGCATGCCCACGCCAATCCCGAACATCGCAATCGCGCACACGTACAGCATCAGCGTGAGCGAGGGGATCTCGCCCAGGCCGAGCCACGCGCGCGCCTGCAGGAGCACCGCCAGCGACCCAACCGAGGCAACGCTGGCAGCCGCCGTCTGCATGTAGTTGGCACCGTGCTTTCCTTCCGGGCCGTACCCGTAGGTAACGGCCGAACCGAGGATGCCAGCCAGAACCTGCCCCCCCACGGAAAACCCGAGGGAGAACAGCATGAAGGCTCCCACCACCGCACCGAGCGGTCCGAGAACCAGCATGGCGAACGCAGCCAGGAGTACGTAGTACCCCGGGCTGTTCATCTTGGGCAACCATCTTTTCATGGTCGCCTCCTTTCGTGAAAATCCGGATTGCTCCGAATCCCCGCCTATGCCAAGACGAGTTCCCCGGTGAAGGGGCAGGGTTTGTTCTTCCGCCGGATGATTCCGAACGGAAGTTCGAGTTCTGCCCCTTACGGGCTCCGGTTCCGCGGCGGCGGAATCCCAAGACCCCGTTTCACCGGGGACGAACTCGTGAGAACTGAATTGATTTTTAAAAAAAGTGACCTAATAGAAAATTCAAACGACTTGTCAAAGATCAAGGTTCTTTGTGCTCCCGTTTCCACGGGACAAAAGAACACGAAAAGTCCTTTATCGTTGCTTCCAAAGCTCCACGCCGCTGATGGGTTCACCAAGACGGTGGAACATAGGGAAGGGGTAAAGGAGGGCTATTGTAACCACCCTTCCCTTTATTTGTAAAGCAATTGCAGACAGCTCACTGGATTATCTTTCCTTCCCAAAGGGCCTTCAAAAAATGATCCCAGGGTAAAATGTGGATGTTTCCGATTCGACGCGGTTTTTTGTCCAAAGAAACAACCATCGTTTTTTCACAGCGATATTCTTCATTAAAGGCCCGAAGACCGCCCAGGTGGCGTGGCTGAACTTCACTGATTCCTTTCACCTCAAGGGCGACTTGATGTTCTCCTAAAATAAAATCCACTTCCAGCCCCGAGGCGGTGCGCCAATAGGCAAGGGGGTATTCCAGTCCTGAATAATGCCGATGAGCCATCAATTCTTGTAAGATAAAATGCTCAAAAACCCGGCCAAAAATCTCCGTGCCAGGCATGATTTGGCCCCGCTGAAGGAGCTGGTTGGCGATTCCCACATCAAAAAAATAAAACTTAGGGGCGTGAATGACGCGTCTTTTGGGACGTTTTCGATAAGCGGGAATAAAATAACCCAATAACGTGTCTTCTAAAATCTGAAAATATTCTTTAGCCGTTTTGGCACTGACGCCCGTGTCGCTCGCGACATTGTTGTAGTTCACGATTTCGCCATTACTGAAAGAAGCAACCTTAAGAAAGCGTCCAAAAGCGGGAATGTTGCGGGCCAATCCTTCCGCGGCAATTTCTTCTTTTAGGTAATCCCCAATGTAAGCCTGAATCAGACGTCCGGGATTCTGAGCCTGATAATGCCGCGGGAGAAGCCCGTGATTCAGCGCTTTTAAAAAATCAAAATCCGGAATTTCCTGAGAGGTTAAAGGAAAAAGCTCAAACCGGATCGCCCGTCCGCCCAGCAGATTGCCCCCTCCCCGCTTTAATTTTCGGGCGCTGGAACCGCAAAGGATGAATTGGATTTTTTGATTGACGATCAGCCAGTGAATTTCATCCAGTAGGGAGGGAACTTTTTGGACTTCATCAATGATCACGGGCCCTTTCGGAACATCGGCTAAAAGTTCCTCCCGCAAGAGCGAAGGACGGCGATTCAGCCGTTCAAATTCTTCCGATAAGAGCAAATCATAGGTGGGGGCTAAGGGGAAAAGGGTCTTCAGAAGCGTGCTTTTCCCTGTTTGTCTTGGACCCCAAAAAAAACAGCTTTCCTGTCCTCTGCCCTTGAATTTTTGAATACGTTTATACATGATATAACATAACTATACTCCATTTTATCATGATAAAGCAATAGCAATTGTAATGGAAATAATGGAGTGGTATAGTTCTATTAAACATGAAAGCCCTCATTTTTGACATGGACGGCGTGATGATTGATTCGGAACGGCATTGGCAGGAGGACGAGTGGGACATGATTTACAGGCTACTCCCGAACTGGTCCAAAAAAGACCATGCCAAAATCATCGGGCGGAGCATCACGGATATTTATTCCGTGCTTTCGGGTGAATACGGCCTGACCATGGGCCGCGAAGCCTTTTTAGCCCAGGTGGATGCCATTGCCCACATCGTTTACTCGAAGGAGGCAAATTTAATGGACGGGCTTTTGGATGTTTTAAACGCGCTTAAGGGAAAAATTCCCATGGCCATGGCCTCTTCGGCGCGGAGAAGCTGGATCGAGGAGGTCGTCCGGCGCTTCGAACTTCAGCCCTTTTTTAAAGCCATCGTGAGCTTTGAAGATATCGGCAACCGCCCCGGCAAGCCCGCTCCGGATATTTATCTGCACACCGCCAAATTACTCGGCGTGGCGCCCGCAGACTGCGTGGTGATCGAAGACGCGTGCAACGGCGTTTTAGCCGGCAAAGCGGCTGGCATGAAGGTGATTGGCTTCCGCAATGGCTTCAATGCTGAACAAGACCTCTCGACCGCGGACGCGGAGGTAAAAGGGTTTGGAGAAGTCGCTCGTGTCATAGAGGAGATTCTTCGCTAACGCTCAGAATGACAAAGGGCGCTCAGAATGACATTGGACTAGACACTTAGCATCTTAATCGAAATATCCACACCGGCCGGGAGCGAAAGACTGGTCAGCGCGTCGATGGTGGCTGAGGTGGTTTCGCGGAGGTCGATGAGGCGCTTGTGGGTGCGCATCTCGAATTGCTCGCGGGCGTCTTTGGAAACGAACGTGGAGCGGTTCAGAGTGAATTTTTTAATCTTCACGGGCATCGGGATCGGGCCGGCAATAATGGCCCCCGTGCGCTCGGCGGCTTCCATAATCACTTTCACGGCCTTGTCGATGATCATATGGTCAAACGCCTGCAGGGTGATGCGAATGCGCTGTTCCTGCGCCTTGGGCTTTTGATCGTCTTTCTTTTTAGTGGCCATATTATTTAATGATCTTAGTCACCACGCCGGCGCCCACGGTGCGTCCGCCTTCGCGGATGGCAAAACGGGTTCCCACGTCCAGGGCGACTTTTTTACCCAACGTAACCTTCAGTTTAATGTTGTCTCCGGGCATGACCATTTCGGTTCCATCGGGAAGGAACATCTCGCCCGTCACATCGGTGGTGCGGATGTAGAACTGGGGTTTGTAACCCTTTAAGAAAGGAGTGTGGCGGCCGCCTTCCTCTTTGGTCAGCACGTAGATCTCAGAGTCAAATTCAGTATGAGGAGTGATCGAACCGGGTTTGGCCAACACCTGTCCGCGTTCAATTTCTTCGCGTTCAATACCGCGGAGCAGGACACCGACGTTGTCTCCGGCCTGGCCCTGGTCGAGCAGTTTGCGGAACATTTCCACTCCCGTGACGACCACCTTACGGGTATCGCCCAATCCGACGATTTCCACTTCTTCGTTGATCTTCACAATCCCCTGTTCCACACGGCCCGTGGCCACCGTGCCGCGGCCTTTGATGCTGAACACGTCTTCGACNGGCATCAAAAAGGGTTTGTCGAGCACGCGTTTGGGATCNGGAATGTAGGTATCCAGCGCGTTCAAAAGCTGAACCACCGGTTCGCCGCCCGGGCCTTTTGGATCCTCGAGCGCCTTCAGCGCGGAACCGCGGATGATGGGAGTGTCTTTACCGGGGAAGTTGTATTTGGTCAAAAGTTCGCGGATTTCCATTTCGACGAGATCGAGCAACTCCGGATCATCGACCATGTCGCATTTGTTCATGAACACCACGATGTAAGGCACGTTCACCTGGCGGGCCAAAAGAATGTGCTCACGGGTCTGGGGCATGGGTCCGTCCGCGGCGGAAACAACGAGAATAGCGCCGTCCATCTGGGCCGCGCCGGTAATCATGTTTTTCACGTAATCCGCGTGTCCGGGACAGTCGACGTGCGCATAGTGGCGTTTGACCGTTTCATATTCCTGATGGGAGGTGGCAATGGTAATGCCACGTGCCTTCTCTTCGGGCGCGTTGTCGATTTGATCAAAGGCAACAGCCTTATTGATGCCTCCAAAACGGGCGGCCGCCACATTGGTAATAGCCGAAGTCAGCGTGGTTTTACCATGGTCAACGTGCCCAATCGTGCCCACATTCACGTGGACTTTACTGCGATCAAATTTACCTTCAGCCATAAAAATGCGATTAGAATTTAAAAAGCAGGGGGAGTTTAGCAGATCCCGTAAGGGGTGTCAAAGGAATTTATTTCGCGGGCTTTGGGGCACCAAGGGAGGCCGGTACCTGGGCGTCGGATTTTTCCAGGGTGGGGAATTGATTCAGGCAGAAGGCCTGATCTTTGGGGGTCGCGAGTTCGGAACATCGTTCGCGCTTGCCCGAAGCGACGATGTCACGCAGCTGCCCCCTGACCGCCTGCTGTTTCAGCTCCGTTTGGCAATACGTTTTGTAGGACGCGTTGGTGATGGAATCGCAAAGGGCAGCCGTGCCAGTGGTACTAGCCCCCTTAAAAAATTGAACATCTGCCGCGCTCACCTGCCCCTCCACCCCACTTTGCAGAATGGTGATTTCACATTGTTGACGCAGGCCTTCGTCCGTCAATTCTGCACAGCGGGTTTTTTCAAAAGAACCGGTGATTTCTTTATAGAGATACTGATTGACCGTGGATTTTAAAACTTCCGTGCAACGGGCTTTCGTGGCCTCTTCATGGAGCGAACCGCAATCAATCACGGAGGCAGTTGGGGCAGGCGTTTTTGCGGGTGTTTTAAGACACCCGCTCAGGAGCAACACAACCGCCAGAAAGAATATTGAATGAAAAAAACGGCGCATGAGGGATGAAGATTACCGCAAACACATTGCTTTCGAATGGAGGGTGAAGTGCGTGAGGGACGTCAGAAAACCCCTGCATTCCCAATAATTCGTGGTTATTTGGTAAATATGATAAGGGTTCCATACCGAACGGCTGGCGCGATGCATGCCGGTCATATAAACACCGTCACCCACCACCATATTAACAGCAGAACCTGAGTCGCTATCATAATCGGCCCAGCATTCTCCCGAAAGAATCCAGCCGCCATCATTACAACTGGAAAGGGCAACGCCGGTCGGATGTGTATCCGTTAAATAATCAGTGCCTTCATTCGCCCAATAATAATTAAGCTCAGAGTTTCCAATCGTATTATAAGCGATATTGCTGTTGGTAATCGTATGGGAAGCAATATCGGTGCCCGTGACGGCTCCATCAGCGATTTCGCGGGATTGAATCGTTCCAACGGGGAGAGTAACACTCGAACCTATTATGTTTACGGAACCGCGCAGTGTCGTGCTACCGTTCACGTCCAGACTGGTAGTAGGCGTGGAGGTGTTGATACCCACGTTCCCCGTGGAATACGAGATGTTACTGCCGCTGGTGGTCCATTGAGAAGAGCCGGCACTATCATCCGCGCAGGCCCAGGTTTTGGTGGTGTTATTCCATTTGGGAACCTGGCCGGCCGTACAATCGGTGTCAAGCACATAAACCAACCGGCCTAGAATAGAAGAGCCGCTCCAGATTTTATAAAGCGTCGCGGTGATCCGGTCCTTGATCACGGTGAAGATATCGTAACACTGGCCGCTGATTTCCACGCGCCCGGGGCAAGCGGGGCCAGGCCCCGAGGGGGGTAGCTGGCTGATGCAGGCGTTGGTGGCGCAACTAAACTGCTGAGTACCAGAACAGGAAGTCGGAGCCACGCAGGATCCATCATTGCCGCCGATCCAAACGGTTCCCGTGGGGCATCCGCCGCCATCCTGCACAATCTGAACGGCATTGCAGCAGTTGGCCGCAGTGTCCGTACAAACTTCATTCATCGCCAAAGCAGGTGAAGGACGCAAAAACGCTAATGCCAGGAGAACCAGGAACGGAAAAATGATTTTTTTCATAGGAAAAAGTTACTTACAGCAGGCGTATTGTTTGGTCGCAAAACAAGGCTGAATAGCCGCGGATTTGGAAGAAAAATTCCAAACCGTGCCATAGTAGGGGTTCACGTTCTGAGTCCACCCTCCGCAATCGTTGACGGCTGGAAAAGTGTTAGCGGGACTCCCTGCATTGATCCAGGCCGTGCCAGTGGTGACAGACACATGGCTCGCCACATAAGAATCGGTAATTTCCCCGGCGGTACAAATGTGACTCTGCGATAAAGCCCCTGCGCCGTTGTAACACGCATTATTGGCCAACGTATAACTTCCTAAATTTCCTTGCACCAGAGTAGCCGAAAGGCCTACAAACAGCGGATTCCCTGCCACACTGCTGATGCCGCTGATGGTGGCCGCATCCGCGCAGACCCATTTAGGGGGCGTTGCCGTCTGACTCCATTGAATCACCTGACCGTTGGTGCAGACAGAATCATCTACATACACCAGGCGCTTCAGGAGGGCGCCGTCCCAAACTTTAAACAGAGTGTCCGTGATAACATTGACCACGGTTTTACAGGAAGGGGTACTCGTAAGGCTCACATTGATTTGGCCGGAAGGGCAAGTGGGAGGTGTAACGCAAGGACTGGTTGAACTGCAATTCAGGGTTTGCCCGGATGTGCAATCAATATGAGCGCGACACTGGCCCGCGTAATAATCAGGGGTTCCGGAAGGACATCCTCCTCCGGAAATAATAGCTGGTGTCGGCGTGCAGGAAGAAGTGGTAGGAGGAGAGACAGGGGCAGCCAGCAAGCGTGGCGCTGCCAAGCTCGTCCCCAGGCCAAGGGTGAGCGCCAAAATAGGAAAGAGAATATTTTTTTTCATAGCTTAAAAATTATCGACAGCAGGCAAAACCGTGATTGGCGGCATTGCAGGGCTGAATACCACCCTGACGACTTGTAAAATTCCACACCGCGCCGTATTGGGCGGGATCTTTGCTAGTCCATCCGCCACAGTCATTCACAAAAGTATCAGTGTGGGCGGGGGGGCCATTGTTGATCCAGGCAACACCGGTGGCGTTAGTAACGGCAGATACGCCGTTTTCATAGCTATTAATGATTTCCTGTGCGCTGCAGATATGCATGCCGCCACCGGAGCAAAAATTATTGTTGGCATTCAGATATCCGCCATTGGTGACATTATTAAGATCGATAAGGCGAACCGTGGCTGAAAGATGGTCAAAAACAGCGGCGGTTCCACCGCCTCCGCCCCCGGCTCCGGAACCCCCATTCACCGCATTGGCCAGAGCCACCGCAAGAGGAGACGTGGGGCTGTTGATATCCCCCAAGGTATTTAAGGCGTACATAAAATCACTGACGGCAGAACTCAAATTGCCGGTTCCGGTAAGAATAGCGCTCAAAAGGTCGCGCGGATCCCCAACGGGGAGGAGGCGGATCACCACGTTGAGCAAGGCCTGAATACGGGTCTGGGCCACACTCAATTGACCATTTAAACTGGTAGGATCAAAGGTTTGCGGACAAGCCGCCCCCGAATCATTCACGTAAGCGCCCGACGCGTCAAAGTGACAAATCTGTAGGCCTTCCAGGGAGCCCACGCGGGTGCTCACCGATTCCAGTGACACACACCCCGTGGAGGTGCGCAACTGGGTGTTGGGATCGCAGGAAAGCACACAGGTTCCGCCAATGTCCGTGTAGCCTGATTTACAGGTGGTGCAGGAGCTCGTGCAGGCATTGATGTTGCGGGACTGAGCATCGCAGGTTGTGGTGGGAGCTGAGGCTTGGCACACGGTGCCGCACAAGATTTCACCCGAAACATTGCAGGAGCTTGTGCAACCAGTAACCCCATCAAATTTGCGACGACTGGAGTAGCAGCTCTGGGCCTGGGTTTGGAGCGCGGCATCGCTGACACAACCGGAACCCAAAAACCAATTCAAACCCACGGCCGGGCAGATTTGACCTGAGCCGCCTGTAAGGGAACATGCTGTTCCTGTCACATTTCCGCCTCCTCCATAAGTGCAAATCGAGGCTTGCACTGGCGAAGCTGAATAAATGAAAACGCCCAAAGCCAAACTCATAATGATCCCTGTAAGTAATTTTGTTTTAATAGTCATGGTTGAAATTTATTTACAGCAGGCGATTTGGACACTGGCATTTCCAAAAATGGAATCGCAAGAGGCCAGTGAACCGCTCTTATTCGCGAAAGACCACACCGACCCAAAAGCGGGTGAACCCAGGTACGTGGAGGTGCGCACCGACCATCCGTTGCAGTCATTGGCAAACACAGTGAACCCGGGTGGCCCCGTATTGATGATTCCGGTGCCGGAAGACTGGGCAGTAATGACGGACGAATTGAAATTGTAGCTGTTGATGATCTCCATAGGGCCGCACACGTGGGAACCGGAATAGGTTACATTCGTGCGGCATTTGTCATTCAGGGTTTTGTAATCAGTGACACTAGCGTCAAAACCTCCTGTGGATAACCCCACAAACTGCCCCACGACCCCCGTGACCGTGTAGGGCGCCACGCCCGGGAAGGTGATGGCGGCGTACGCGTAATAGGCGCCGGCGGCAATGGCAAACACGGCGATCCCCTTGGGGACAACGTCCAATAACCAACGCAAAGGCTTGAACGATGATTTATTTTTCATATTTTTTTTACTACCAGGGACTATAGCAAAAAAAGGGGAGGGCTGTAAAGGTTATTTAATCCCTTTATCGGCTTTGATCTTTTCCGCCACATTGTTCGGCACTTTTTGGTAGAAGGCGAATTCCATCGTGTAGCTGGCGCGGCCCTGGGTCATGGAGCGCAGGTCGGTAGAATAACCGAACATTTCGGATAGCGGCACTTTGGCGCGGATGGTTTTGGCCACTCCGCGGTCACCCATCGCTTCGATTTGCCCGCGGCGGGAATTGAGATTGCCCATGACATCACCCATGAAGTTTTCGGGAGTGACGACTTCCACCTGCATGATGGGTTCCAAGAGTACCGGGCTGGCCTTGCGACAGGCGGCCTGGAAGCACAGGGAAGCGGCCATTTTGAACGCGATTTCCGAGGAGTCAACATCGTGGTACGAGCCATCAAAGAGGACCACTTTCACATCCACCACCGGGTAACCGGCGATGATGCCGCGGCTAAGGGCTTCTTCCGTTCCCTTTTCCACCGCGGGGATGAATTCACGCGGGATGCGGCCGCCGACGACTTCATCGACAAATTCAAATCCTTTGCCAGGTTCGTTCGGCGAAACACGCAGGAGCACGTGGCCGTATTGCCCGCGGCCACCGGTCTGTTTGACGTATTTGTATTCTTCTTCGACTTCTTTTTGGATGGTTTCGCGGTAAGCTACCTGGGGTTTCCCCACATTCGCCTCCACTTTAAATTCGCGCCGCATGCGGTCGACAATGATTTCCAGATGCAGTTCGCCCATGCCGGAAATAATGGTTTGGTTGGTTTCCGGATCGGAGAACACGCGGAACGTGGGATCTTCTTCCACCAGTTTTTGCAGGGCCACTCCCATTTTTTCCTGATCGGCCTTGGTCTTGGGTTCAATGGCAATGGAAATAACCGGCTCGGGAAAGGTGATGGCTTCCAAAATCAATTCGGGATCGCCATCGTTGACGAGCGAGCTCCCGGTGCGGGCGCTTTTAAGCCCCACCACGGCACCGATATTACCCGCAGGAATTTCGTCGATTTCTTTGCGGTTGTTGGCATGCATCTGAAGCACGCGGCCGACACGCTCTTTTTCGCCTTTGGACACATTGTAAACGTAGGAACCGGCTTTGAGTGTTCCGGAATACACACGGACGAAAACGAGGCGGCCCACAAACGGATCGGTCATGATTTTAAACGCCAGCGCGGCCATGGGGCCTTTGGGATCGGGCGGGCAGGCAATCTTTTTTTCAGGATCGCCTTCCAAATACCCCTCCACCGGAGGAATGTCGAGCGGCGAAGGCAGGTAATCATTCACGGCGTCGAGGAGCGGCTGAACACCCTTGTTTTTGAGCGCGGAACCCGTGAGCACCGCCACAAACGTGCCCTTGATGGTGGCGCGGCGAATGGCGGCTTTGAGTTCAGGCACCGTGGGCATTTTCCCTTCGATGTACTTTTCCATCAGCGTGTCATCGCCTTCCGCAACTTTTTCGATGAGTTTGGTGCGCCACTCCTCGGCTTCCGCCTTCATGTCTTCGGGAATAGCTATCTCTTCCATGTCTTTACCCATTTCATCCTTGTAAATCGTCGCCTTCATTTCGATGAGATCGATCAGGCCTTTAAAATCCGCTTCAACTCCGATGGGAAGTTGAATGGGCGACGCGTGCTTGGTCAGGCGATCGAGGATGCTTTCGTATGACTTGTAGAAATTCGCGCCCATGCGGTCGAGCTTGTTGATGAAGCACATGCGGGGCACGTGGTATTTGTCGGCCTGGCGCCACACGGTTTCTGATTGCGGCTCCACGCCGGCCACGCCATCAAACACCGTGACTCCGCCATCGAGCACGCGCATACTGCGTTCCACTTCGGCCGTAAAATCCACGTGGCCGGGCGTGTCGATGATGTTGTATTGATGGCCTTTCCAAAAACACGTGGTCGCCGCCGCCGTAATGGTGATGCCGCGCTCTTGTTCCTGTTCCATCCAGTCCATGGTGGCCGCGCCTTCATGCACTTCCCCGATTTTGTAATTCACCCCCGTGTAATAAAGAATACGCTCGGAGACCGTGGTCTTTCCGGCATCGATGTGGGCGATGATCCCAAAGTTACGGACTTTTTCGAGCGAAGCGCGTTGAACGGGGTCAGCCATAAACAAACAATTTTAAATTTAAAATTCGCTAGGCGATTATACCCATGGCTCTTAAAAAGGCAAGCATTTCGAGCCCGGGTACCGCAAACCCCCTGAAGCGTTGCGATAAAGGCTTCCTTTAAAGGCATTTTTTTGGTATAATACTAAGATTAATTTCACCCTATGGTTGCGGTCGCAGTCAATCATATTTAAGGATCAGCAGACCAGGAAAATCCTCAGGATCCTCATGTTCAGAGACTGCAAGCGGCTTTAAGGGGAAATCCGGAGGCATTGGAAGCTGTTCGCGCGCTCCTGGAAGAAGTGCTGGAAAGAGACTCTTTAACGGGGGTTGGAAACCGGCGGCATTACGATGGCGTCATTGGGCGGGAAATAAAACGCGCGGAACGTTATGGCAATCCCTGCAGTCTGATTTTTATAGACCCGGATCGCTTCAAATCGATCAACGACACCCATGGCCACGCGGCCGGTGACGCGGCACTGCAGGCGATCGCGCGCGTGCTAAAAAACAAAGTACGAAAGGGGGTCGACACGGTTTGCCGGTATGGCGGCGATGAATTCGCTATTATTTTAAGTGAAACTAATATTGCGGGAGCAGCCGTGGTGGCGGAACAATTGCGAAAGGCCGTGGAAGCGGAAAATATCTCTTTTGGCGGCCAGATTCTTAAAGCAACCATTTCGGTCGGCTGCACAGAGTGGAAAAAAGGCATGAAAGAAGCCGACATGAAAAGGGAGGCGGATGAAGCGATGTATCAGAGTAAACGCGGCGGAAGAAACCGCACTACCGTTTACGGAGAATCACATGAGCAAGAAAATCCCGTGAGCGAACGCGACCGGCAAGTGGCCGAAGCGCTGCTGCGCCAGCCGGACGAAATCGCCACCCTGCTCCACGCTCTGCGAATCGCGGATCCCGAAGGGGCGGAAAAGCAATTGATTGCCCTGGGCATGTTGCCGCAAGACTCACAACAAAGAATAACCCTGCTGGAAGCGCTATTAGAACAGGCTAAAAAAGGGACGAATTAGTTCACTAAAGACTCATCACCGCAAGCGACCGATTGAGCCCCACACAAACACTCAATCATGTTGGCAATCAGGCGCCGGGCTATTGGCAATGCCTGGTTAGTGCCTCCCTCTTCTATCACACGATCGCCGCTGACCTGATATCCATGCGCCTGTAAAAGAATTGCTAAAACCTTTTGACGCTGTTCCAAAACCGCTTTGTCACCAGTATCGCGATCCAGAAGTTCCAGTATAGCCTCCAACTGCTGAAGGGTCTGACGATTCCCCCTTTTTTCATCAGCCTGCCTCTGTCGATCAACAAAAATCATAAAAAATTTAGTAAGGGACTTATTCAACCTAATTTATTTTATTTTGTCAAGCTATTTGCTGCCGGGGTTTCCTGGCCGCCCACCTGATTCAAAATCTCGCGGGCGCGGTCTTTGATGTGTTTGGAAACCGGTTCGGTGACTTTATTGGCCTCCCACGCCTCGGTGGCTTTGGCGATGGCCTGGTTGGCTTTGTCGGCGGCTTCGGTGAATTTTTTGGCAATGCCGAGCTGGAACGCATCGACCAAAAAATCGTACGCCCGGGCCAGCTTGGCGCCCCCGAGCACCACGGAGTTTTGGGGTTTGTTTTTAAGCGCCTGCTGGGAAATATCCACAGCGAGCGCGGACGCTTTTTTCGCCAAATCCACGCGGTTGGCGGCAATGTAAACTTCGATTTGGGAAAGGTTTTCTTCTGCCCGACTCAGCAAAAATTGGGTGTCTTTTCCCTTTTTGACGAGCATGAGAAGATACATCATTTCCAAACTTTCCCCCCGCGTGAGGAATTGGGTGGGATTCGCGCTCGCGATAATGCCGAGCTGAGTAGCTGTGCCAATAAAAGGCGCAAACCAAGTGTCGCTTGGCGCATCCGTTTTAGCAAAACCGCTCACGTCGACCTTATTCGCCAAAAAAAGCATTTTGAGGAATTCGGCCTGGTTCACCTGCCGACCCGGAGAAAAGGTTTTTTGGTCACCCTCGCCCGAAATGACTTTCGCCTCTACACCCGCCACCACATACCGCGCAAACCAATCGTCGACCGTCATGTCGCCGAAAGGAACGCGATCCAGGGTGGTGGGGAGCGTGGTCGCCGCCGCCGTTAGAATCAGTTTCAGGGCCTCCGCGCGATTGACGGGGTTATCCGATTTAAAGGTATTGTCTTCGTACCCGCGAATCACCTCCTGCGCGCTAAAATACTGAATGGGCAAAAAGAACTCATGACTCCGCGGGACATCTAAAAAAGTGGTCGGCTCCGCCGCGCGTGCCCCCCAAGGAAGCAAGCCGGTCAAAATCAAGACAAAGGTAAAAAATATTAGTTTTTTCATCGCAAACTGCATTATACCCAATGTTAAATAGGGTGTAAAAGGCCTGCTCGCCATCGACTTTCCCTGGGGTGCGGCGTTTTGCCCACTTTTCAAAAGTATTCCCTTTAGATGACAATTTCTGCTAAAAAGGGACACAAAAATTTGTCATCCCTATAAACCCTGCGCCAATAACAAAACTGCATACGCAAAATAGAGTTAGTCGAGTTTTGTGAATTACGAAAGAGGGTGTAAGGCTTAGGATGGCCCCGTTGAAGGCAATCGAGAGGCCGAGACAGCATGGTTCCGAGCCGAAGGCGAGGATGGCGAGGCCGAACGTTAGTGCAGTCGAGCGGCTGGGCGAGACAAACGTGCCTGAAACGGGGCCATCCTAAGCCAAGGGGGTGGTTTCGTAATTCACGTTTAACTATACCTCGCAAAGTGAGCAAACGCCTTGTTGGCGGCGGCCATGCGATGGACATCTTCACGCTTTTTGAAGGCGACGCCGGATTCTTTGCTGGCATCCAGAAGTTCCTGGGCGAGTTTTTCGGCCATGGGTTTACCGCGGCGGCCCCGGCAGGCCCCGATGATCCAGCGCATGCTGAGCGAGAGCTGGCGTTTGGGCTTCACTTCGGTAGGAATTTGGTAAACCGAACCACCCACCCGGCGCGCCCGGACCTCGATGGTGGGCATCACGTTGCGGATGGCCTTCTCAAAGAGTTCCTCCGGGGCCTTGTTGCCCTGTTCACGGAGAATGTGGAAAGAGGTTTGCATAATGCGGCGGGATAAATCCTTTTTACCGGCGCGCATCATCACATTGATGAATTTTTCCTGCCACTCCGTGGACCCTGCCGGCATGTAATTGGCTTTTTTCTTATGCATGAGTTGGATTAAGCTTTAGGTCGTTTGGCGCCATACCGACTGCGGCTCTGCTTGCGGTTCTGTACCCCCTGGGTATCCAAAATCCCACGGACAATGTGGTAGCGCATACCAGGCAGATCTTTGACGCGCCCCCCCTGGATCATGACCACCGAATGTTCCTGTAAATTGTGGCCTTCACCGCCGATGTACGCGTTCACTTCCATGCCATTGGTCAGGCGCACGCGGGCGAATTTGCGCAAAGCGGAGTTCGGCTTTTTGGGGGTCATGGTGCCCACCTTGATGCACACGCCGCGTTTTTGGGGAGCGCCGTCGGGCAACCCGACCGAGCGGTTGTTGAGCGAGTTCCAGGCAAACTGCAGCGCCGGAGACTTGCTCTTGTACGAAGCGGTGCGGCGGGGTCTGCGGATGAGCTGATTGATGGTAGGCATAGTTTTAAATTATTTCTTTTTCGCGTGCGCGATCATGTTGCGGTAAATCTGGCCAGCGGGGATGAGTTTACCAATGATCACATTCTCTTTCAAGCCTTTTAACCGGTCGATCTTTCGGGTAGTCGCGGCTTCCACCAGCACGCGGATGGTTTCCTGGAAGGACGCGGCGGAAAGCCAGCTTTCGGTAAGCTTCTTTTTCTTTTTGCGGAGCGGTTCATTCTGCTGTGTAAACTTACCCACATTGATGATTTCGCCGGGCAGGGTTTCGCTGTCGCCGGGGTGGATGACGCGCACTTTGCTGAACATCTGTTTGACGATGATTTCGATGTGCTTGTCGTTGATGGTTTGCCCCTGCGAGGCGTAAATGTGCTGAACCTCGTTCATGATGTAACGCTGGACTTCGTACACACTGGTCATGCCCAGGAGTTCCTGCAGGTTTAGATGGCCGCGATTCAGGGGGGCGCCGCGTTCCACGAGCTGATTGTTGCTGACCAGAAGATTAGTGCGGGGATCAAAGGGGTAAATCTTTACATGGCGTTCGGTGTGTTTGGTGATCACCACGCCATCTTTCACTTCAATGACTTTTCCTTCTTCGCGGGCCTTCAGCGTGTTTTTATCGAAGCGGGAACGGGCCATGACCTGCTTGGGTTCGATTTTTTCGCCTTTTTTGACGACGATCTCAAAATCCGGCGGGAATTCGTAGCGGTCTTCGCCCAGTTCTTCAGCCGTGATCGCCACTTCAACTCCTTCTTTTTTATTCTTCACACTCACCCGGCCGGCAATTTCCGTCAGGGTGGCGCTGCGTTTGGGCTGGCGGGCTTCAAAGAGTTCCTCCACGCGCGTAAGACCCTGAGTGATGTCGGATCCTTCGGCCACTCCTCCCATGTGGAAGGTGCGCATGGTGAGCTGGGTGCCGGGTTCGCCGATACTCTGCGCGGCGATAATCCCCACGGCCGTGCCCAAATCAACGGTTTTGTTGGTGCCCAAGTCCCGCCCGTAACAGCGCTGGCAAATGCCGTTTTCGGTGCGGCAGGTCATGATGGTGCGAACCTGGACTTCCTGAATGTTCAGGGTGCGGATCTGATCGGCCACCTGGTTATCGATTTCGGCATTCGTCTCGGCAATCAGTTTGCCGGTTTTGGGATTTTTAATGGCGGCCGCCAGGGTGCGCCCAAAGATCCGCTTTTCGAATTCTTCCCCGATTTTGTGACTTTCTTCGCGGGTGATGGGATGCGCGTGTTCGGAACTGCAATCGACTTCTTTAATCACAATGTCCTGCACGGCATCCACCAGGCGCCGCGTGAGGTAGCCGGCTTCGGCAGTTTTAAGAGCCGTGTCGGATTTCCCTTTGCGCCCTCCGTGCGTGGCGATGAAGTATTCCAGAATGGAGAAGCCGTGCTTGAGGTTGGATTTGATCGGCAGTTCAATGGTGCGTCCGGAGGGATTGGCCACCAGGCCTTTCATGCCGCAGAGCTGAGTGATTTGTCCCCAGTTGCCGCGGGCGCCCGAGTCGATCATGTAATAGATGTGGTTTTCGGGAAAGAGCTTGAAGCGTTTGATCATTGCGGCGCTGACTTCATTTTTCACGCTCGTCCACAGCCGGATGGCGTGGTTGTAGCGTTCATCGGCCGTGATCCAACCCTTCCAGTATTGATTATTGACCTTGCGGATGACCTCGTCGGCTTCTTTGACAATCCCTTCACGCGCGTCGGGAATCAGCATGTCAAAAATGGAAATGGAGAGGCCGGATTTGGTGGCGAATTTAAAGCCAATGCGCTTGATTTCATCCGCGAGGCGGGCCGTCGGCTCGGGGCCCAGCTGATCGAGCGATTGGGCGAGCAGACGATGGAGATTATCTTTGCCCTGGGTTTCATTGATGTAGCCCAGGCCCTTGGGAACAAATGAATTGAAAATCATCCGACCCACGGTGGTTTCCATGATTTGCCCCTCAATACGGGCTTTAATAAAAGCCTGCAAATCCACCGCTCCCGCGCGATACGCGGTGACGGCTTCATCGAGCGAAGCAAAAATCATTCCCTCGCCTTTGCGGCCCTTAAAGGCCTGCGTCAAAAAGTAAATGCCGAGCACCATATCCTGCGAAGGCGTAATGATGGGTTCTCCGGCGGAAGGCTTGAGCAGATTATTGGCCGAAAGCATGAGGGTTCCTGCTTCTTTTTGGGCGTTTTCCGACAGCGGGAGATGGACGGCCATCTGGTCGCCGTCAAAGTCGGCGTTGAAAGCCGCGCACACCAGCGGATGAACCTGAATAGCCTTGCCTTCGATGAGCAGCGGCTTAAAGGCCTGTATCCCCAGGCGATGCAGGGTGGGGGCGCGATTCAGGAGCACAAAGCGTTCCTGCGTTTCTTTTTCCAGAATATCCCACACCTCTTTTTTGGCTCCTTCAATCAGGCGTTCCGCGCCTTTCACGTTGTGAGCCAGTTCCTGTCGGATGAGTTCGCCGATCACAAAGGGTTTGAAGAGCTTCAGAGCCATTTCTTTGGGAATACCGCATTCGTGGAGCTTGAGGCGGGGCCCCACCACAATCACCGAGCGGCCGGAGTAATCGACGCGTTTGCCGAGAAGGTTCTGGCGGAAGCGACCCTGTTTGCCCTTCAGCATGTCGCTGAGCGAGCGGAGCTTGCGTTTATCGCCGGCCGTAAACACAGCGCGGCCGCCCCGGGCGGAGTTGTTGAAGAGCGTGTCGACGGCTTCCTGCAGCATGCGCTTTTCATTCCGGCAGATCACTTCGGGAGCGCCAATGGCGATCAGGCGGCGAAGGCGGTTGTTGCGGTTGATGACGCGGCGGTAAAGGTCATTCAGATCGGAGGCGGCAAAACGGCCGCCATCCAACTGAACCATGGGCCGCAGGTCCGGGGGAATCACGGGCAATTGGGTGATCACCATCCACTCCGGCCGGATGCCGGCTTTTTGCAGGGCGCTGGTGAGCACCAGGCGTCGGGTGAGCTTCTTTTGCCGTTGACCCGTGCTCTTGGCGCTATCTTCTTCCAGGGTTTTGGTGAACTTGCCCAAATCCACGGCCTCCAGGATTCGGCGGATGGATTCCGCCCCAGTACCGGCCCGGAACACATGACCGAATTTCATGGAAAGTTCGCGGTATTCCAGCTCGCCCAACACTTTGCCGACGTGCAGGGAAACGAGATCGCTTTTGGCCTGATGATGCTGGTTATCCAGCTCTTCAATTTTTTGGGCGAACGTGTCTTCCAGGTGTACAGCGGCCTCGGGTTCGGCCACTTTTTTATCGCGCTTCTTGTTTTTAAGATCGGTGGTTCTTCCTTTGAATTCTTCCTGAATTTGCCGCTTGTACT
>JGI1358J11329_10001027_pt1 | contig 23555 bp, 28 predicted proteins | sample Subgroupgradi54m_FD_11329 | JGI IMG/M metagenome (IMG submission 11329)
GAACCCATGAGCAAGCACACGAGTTTTCGCGTTGGAGGAGCGGCGCGTTGGTTTGTGCAACCTGGCAATGTACAAGAAGTGCAAGAGGCGATTGTGTTTGCGCAAGAAAAAAAATTGCCGTGGTTTGTGCTTGGAGGAGGCACGAACACGCTCGTGTCCGATAAAGGATTTGAAGGAGTCATTATCAACATCACGAATCGCGCGGTAAAAATTGATGGCGAGCGAGTAACTGCGGCGGCGGGAGCGATGAGTGTCAGCGTTGCTCGCTCTGCGGCGGACGCAGGACTCTCTGGCATGGAGTGGGCCGCATCACTTCCGGGGACAATCGGCGGTGCGGTACGAGGAAACGCTGGGTGCTTTGGAGGGGAAATGAAAGACGCTGTTGAAAGTGTACGCGTCCTGCGTGATGGGTCGACCATGGAACTCAAGAATGCGGATTGTCAGTTTGCCTATCGTGAGTCTTGCTTCAAGCACAATAAGGACGTTATTATCGACGTCACTCTCAAGCTGACTACGGGTGACAAACAGATGGTTAAAGCAAAAATGGATGAAATGATGAACAAACGCAAAACGACTCAACCTATTGCAAGCGGCACTGCAGGTTGTGCGTTCAAAAATCCACTTGTGAATGGGAAGCTCACAAGTTGTGGGAAGATCATCGAGGAGCTGGGACTTAAAGGAATGAAGATAGGGGGCATTCAGATTTCGGAGATCCACGGCAATTTTCTCATCAATGACGGAACCGCCACCGCAGATAATGTCGTGCAGATGATTTCCTTCGTGAAAACGCGAGCTCGCGACGAACTTGGCATTTCCCTCCAAGAAGAGATAGAATACGTAGGCTTTTAAACTATGCACATCACTATTCTTCACGCCCGAAATATCGAGCTGACAGATGCGATCCAGACGTACATCGAGGAGAAATTCTTGAGTCTTGGAAAATACATGCAAGCGCTTGAGCCGGTCGACAAGTGCGATATTGAAATTGGAAAACTCAGTGAACATCATCAAAAAGGAAATATTTTCTTTGCCGAGATCACGATGCAAATTCCAGGCGATCTCATTCGCATCGAGGTGACGCAAGACGATTTGTACGCCGCGATTGATAAAGCAAAAGACGAACTGAAAGAGAAACTCATAAAAATAAAAGAACGGAGGATTGACGCTCGGAAGGGTTAAGTATGTCACTCCTCACAAAAGTTTTCGGTGATCCAAATGCAAAAGTCTTGAAAGAGCTTCGTGAACGAGCCGCGGAGGTTCTTGTGTTTGAGCCACAGATGCAAGCGCTTGACGATGAGGGGTTTGTTTTAAAAACGAGCGAGTTGAAGAAGCGTCTTGCGGGTGGCGCGACGCTTGATGAGCTCATGCCCGAGGCGTTTGCGCTTGTGCGTGAAGCCTCACACAGAGCGTTGGGCCAGCGTCACTACGATGTACAAATGATGGGAGGCGTAACTCTGCATCGCGGACACATTGCCGAAATGCGCACGGGTGAAGGAAAGACACTCACAGCAACGGCGCCGTTGTATCTAAATGCACTCACAGGAAAGGGTGCGCATCTTGTAACCGTCAACGACTACTTGGCCAAGCGTGATGCGGTTTGGATGGGACAGGTGTTTCACAAACTTGGGCTTTCTGTGGGATGTATTCAGCACGAGAGCGGGTATGTGTTTGATCCGCATTATAAAGCAGAAGAGGCAAAAGCATCTGAGGAGTCACTCAATGATGAAAAAAAATTGACGAGTGTGTTCAAAGTCGAGATGGATTTTTTGCGACCGGTTCCAAGAGCTCAAGCCTATCAAGCCGACATCACATACGGGACTAACAATGAGTTTGGTTTTGATTACTTGCGTGACAACATGGCGCCATCGTTGAAAGAAAAAGTGCAACGCGGGCTCCATTATGCAATTGTGGACGAGGTCGACTCTATTTTGATTGACGAAGCGCGCACGCCGCTCATCATCAGTGCTCCTGCAGAAGAATCTGCCGACTTGTATCGCACGTTCGCACAGCTCGTCAAGCAACTTGTTGTGAATGAAGACTACAACATTGATGAAAAAATGCGCGCCGCTACGCTTACAGAGGCAGGGGTCGCCAAAATGGAAAAAGCGCTTGGGGTGGAGAATCTGTATGTTGAATCTGGCAATGCGTATATTCATCATCTGGAACAAGCGCTCAAAGCAGAAACGTTGTTTAAGCGCGATCAAGAGTATGTGGTGAAGGATGACGAGATTATTATTGTGGATGAGTTCACAGGCCGCATGATGGTTGGGCGGCGCTACTCTGATGGTTTGCATCAAGCGATTGAGGCGAAAGAGGGGGTGCAGATTCAACGTGAAAGCCAAACGCTGGCCACGATTACGTTTCAAAATTATTTCCGCATGTATGAAAAACTTGCAGGCATGACAGGAACGGCTGCGACGGAGGCGGAAGAGTTTTCAAAAATTTATGAGCTGGAGGTTACGCAGATTCCGCCTAACAAGGTGAACGCGCGAGTGGACCTGCCGGATCGCATTTATAAATCGCAGATGGGCAAGTTCAAGGCCGTCGTGCAGGAAGTGGAGGAGCGTCATAAGAAGGGGCAACCGGTGTTGCTTGGAACGGCCTCGATTGAGAAAAATGAAATTCTTGGGATGCTCCTTACGCAAGCGGGCGTGCCGCACGAAATTTTGAACGCGAAAAATCATGAACGTGAAGGAGAAATCATCGCGCAAGCCGGTCGTCCGGGAGGTGTGACCGTTGCGACGAACATGGCAGGGCGCGGCGTCGACATTATTCTTGGAGGCAATCCGCCGAGTGCTGAGGATGCGAAGAAAGTACTTGCCTCAGGAGGGTTGTGCGTGATTGGTACAGAGCGTCACGAGTCGCGTCGCATTGATCATCAGTTGCGTGGCCGCAGCGGCCGTCAGGGCGATCCGGGAACGACGCAGTTCTACGTTTCCATGGAAGATGATCTCATGCGCATTTTTGGTTCTGATCGCGTGAAATCGCTCATGGATCGTCTGGGGATTCCTGATGATGTGCCAGTTGAAAATAAAATCGTTTCAAGTTCAATTGCCCAAGCGCAAACGCGATTGGAAGGCCATAACTTTGATACGCGCAAACATTTGCTAGAGTATGACGACGTTTTGAACAAGCATCGCCAAATTACTTATGCGCGACGTGATGAGCTTTTGCGGCTTTCTGACACAGAGGATGCTGATGCCTTGCGCATGAAAATTCTCGAACTTGTTGAGGCAGAGATTGAGCAGGTCGTGAATTTTCACACAGCGGATTCCTCTCTCCCCCTTTTCAAGGGGGAGTCGAAAGGGGTTGAAGGTGGTGACTCAAATCCACGCGAAATTGAGGAAGTAGTCTCAACGATTGTGCCGCTCACCTCGGAGCAAAAAACCGAGCTTCACACCCTCATCAATCCACTTTCACGCGATCGTCTAAAGCTCTCGGAGCAACGCGATGCCTTTATTCGGCGCGTCATGGAGGTGGCGATTGAAACTTATGAGCGTTTTGCCGAGCAAGTGCCGGATCCGCAAGAGCGCAAGCGCATTGAGATTTCGACGCTTTTGCGTTCAAACGATCATTTGTGGATTGAGCACCTCACCGTAATGCGCGATTTGCGCACCTCGATTGGGCTGCGCAGTTATGGTCAACGCGATCCGCTCATTGAATACAAACGCGAGGCGATTCTGCATTTTGATCGCTTGCAAGATGCGATTCAAGGCGACGTCGTCTACAACTTTTTCAAAATGACGGCGCATATTGCCAAGGCCAAAGAGGCGCTTGCAAGAATGCCAAATCTTTTGCAACGTGCCGGGGTTGTCTTGAGCGGTGCATCAACTGGTTCAGAAAACGAAATAGGCCCTATAGGTCAAGTAGGACCTATTAAGGAAAAAGTTGGTCGCAACGATTTATGTCCATGTAATTCTGGCTTAAAGTTCAAGCGCTGTCACGGAAAATAGAACCAATACAATCAATATGACTTATGGAGGAATTACTCATTCCAGCGCACGGCGGTTACCGGAAACTTAAGTCCTTTCAAACCACAACAATTATTTACGATCTTACGGTAGATTTTTGTGGTCGGTTTGTGAAGGATTATCGGATGAAGGATCAAATGGTCCAGGCGGCACGTTCAGGAAGGCAGAATCTGCCGCCAACACCGCGCTTTGTCTTATTCACCAAGCCAACTTTCTCCTTGATCGTCAGCTGAAAGCGTTAGAGGAGCAATTTATGACACAAGGCGGTTTTACAGAACGCTTATACAAAATGCGAAAGGATAATCGGACGTTCTAGCTATGAACCCAGATCGCCTTAACATCTTTTTCGATCACTTCCCATTGTTGTACTCGACGATTGAGAAACTCAACGCGGCCAAGATTCCCTATGCGATTGGCGGCAGTGGGTGTTTGTTTTTGCTTGGCAACGAGCGCCAGCCGGACGATGTGGACATTTATTTGCGCAACGAGGATCACAACGCGGTCGATCAACTATTTGGCATCACGTCATTTACTTACGAGTCGCCTCTCGAACACGTCCGAAATTCCAACGTCAGCGGCGACCACTCCATACAGCTCACCAGTCATTTAACGATCTCCGCGGGAGGGAAGTCATACGATCTTTCGCTAACGCAGGATGTGTTGGATGCTCGGCTTCAATCCACACACGACGGTCTCGAAGTTTCACTCTATCCGCCAGAGGATGTATTGTTGATCAAGGCCCTGCTCCAGCGCGGTGCCGATGTTGGAAAACACGACATCGAAGACATCAACGCTTTTCATGTGCGTTATCCTCAACTGCGCATGGACTACTTACGTCAGCGCATTCAGGCTCTTGGAGCTGAGGGTCGAGTTGGCGGTATTTTTGATTTCTAATCTATGCCCAATCCCATTTTTCGCGACACAGATGGAGTGCTCTACGAATTGCCGGAAGGCGAGACGGTGCATTGGCGGCCGTCGGCGTATGGGGTTTTGGAAGTGGACGGCAAGACGCTGATGATTGAAGACGGGCGTGGTAAAGGCGGTTGGGAGTTTCCGGGCGGGGGAGTGGAAGTGGATGAGAACTTTTCGGAAGCGGTTGTGCGGGAGTTTTTTGAAGAGACGGGCTATAGAGTCCGCCTGGTCGACGAACGCCCGTTGTGGATTGACACACAATCGTTCTACAGCAAGATATATAAAAAGTTTTTCAAGTCGGTTTTGATTTTCTATCGCGTCGAGCTCGTCGACTCTGCTCGAGATGCTTCGGCAGTTAACATTGTCGTGCCTGACGAAATTTCGGCTATGGAATGGGTGCCGACTGCAGAGCTCACCACCGAAACCTGCCACCGCATGACGCATGGATTTTTGAAACAGCGATAAATTATGACCAAAACAAAGCTTGTCGTCACCGTACCCGCAACTCACGCCGACATTGTCCGCGATGCCATTGGCAAGACCGGGCTGGATAAGGTCGGCAACTATGGATTTTGCAGCTTCTCCACTAAGGGCGTCGGCAGGTTTATCCCGTTGGACGGCGCTATGCCGGCGATTGGGGAAGTCGGTCGACTCGAAACAGTTGAGGAAGAACGCATCGAGATCAGTTGTTCACGCGATGCGGTTCAACAAATTATTATTGCAATTAAGGCGGTGCATCCGTATGAAGAGCCGGTAATTGATGTTTATCCTTTGGAGTCCATGTAATCTATGCCCCACGTTGTTGTCGGAATTTGCTCGCGGACGAGAATGGACGGTCAAGAGGAATTCTTGTTGGTGCGCACCAAGGCGGATTATGGCGAGCAGACAGGATGGTATCAGCCAGCGGGAGGGAAGATGGAGGAGGGCGAGAGCGAAGAGCAAACGCTCAAACGCGAGTTTAAGGAGGAGTTGGGGATTGATGTCGAGCCGGGGGAGAAGTTGGCAGAGACTGATGGTGATCGTCTTGGATTTCTGGTGAGCTGGTGGTCGGTGAGCCTGCCGCCGAGTCCGTTCGTTGTTCAAAGTGAAGAACTCGCCGAAGTTTCTTGGCTCACTCGCGTCGAAATCGAAGCCGCTGACGTTTGGCCCGCCACGCGAGCGTTTTTTGAGGAGTTTATCTGGCACCGCGTTAATCCCTAAAAGCCGTGAATTGAGGTCGTTTTTAGGTACGTATTCACGCAATATTGACTTTTTCGCGTGAATATGGTAATATTCCTGCGTGATTAATGAAATCCATTTATGCCAGTATCAAAGCTCATCAAGGATAAAATCACGGCATTGAAAGCCGAATTCGACGTCTTGCGCCAGGGCAAGGACTCTCTTTTGGTAATGATTGATGAGGCGGAAGTGCCAGAGAGTGTTTATAACTCCAACGCCATTGAGAACTCGACCCTTACCCTAAAGGAAACCGAAAAAATTCTCCTCGACATGGAGGTCTCGCGTGACGTTTCCTTGCGGGAAGTTTTTGAAGCCAAAAATCTGGCGCGGGTGATTGATTACATTCGCAATAAATCAAAGCAAACTGAAGTCGACAAGGAGCTCATTTTGCTTTTACATCAAATGCTCATTGGCGGCATCGACGATCGCATCGCTGGTCGTTTCCGCCAATCAGGTGAATATGTGCGGGTTGGTACCCACATTGCCCCAGCTCCTGAAAGGGTTGAGCGCATGATCGAGGTTCTTCTCAGTGAGTATACAAGCAACTTGTCTGAATATTTTTTGGACAAGATCGCCGCTTTTCATTTGGAGTTCGAAACGATCCATCCTTTTTGTGACGGCAATGGGCGCATTGGTCGCATTTTGATGTGTTTTCAATTGCAACGCCTGGGATTTCCAATGGTCATTATTCGTGACAAGGAAAAAGCGGCCTATTACGATTCGTTTGGTTTGTATCGCGTTGGAAATACGAAAGGGATGGAGAAAGTTGTCTCTCTTGCACTCATCGAGTCATTGCATAAACGGATTACTTACTTGAAAGGCGATAACATTGTTTTGCTTTCCGACTTAATTAAAAAGCAAAAAAAATCTTCTTCCGCCATCACCAACGCCGCCCGTCGCCAGAGTATTCCGGCGTTCCGAGAAAAGGGTGTTTGGAAGATTGGAGAATCATATTCACTATGAAATATAACAAGTTAGTCCGCGACAAGATTCCAGAGGTTATTCGAGCCAAAGGGCAGACGCCGGTTTTTCATGTGGCCGACGAGGCAGAGTACTGGACAAAGTTGAAGGCCAAGTTGGCTGAGGAGACTGGAGAGTTTGTACGCGACGAAAGCGTGAACGAGATCGCTGACATCCTCGAGGTCCTCGACGCGATCATCGCCTACAAAAAATTCGATCGCGCAGAAATTGAAGAAGCCAAGACTAAAAAGTTCACCGAGCGCGGCGGATTCGAAAAACGTATTATTCTTGACGAGGCGTAGGATATGCCCGATGTGAATTCAAAACCCACTGTCGTTGTCTCCGTCATGGTCATGAAGGAAGGTAAGGTACTGCTCAATTTTCGCAAAGGGAGTTTTGCTCATGACATGTTCGGCACGCCTGGTGGCAAGGTCGACAACATGGAGACCTTCCAGCAGTGTGCTGAACGCGAATGCGCTGAGGAAGCAGGGATTACGATTGGTCAGGTCAAATTTGTTTGTCTTATGAATAATTTTGCTCACGCGCCGCATCATTTTGTGAATATTGGCGTCATGGTCGATTGGATTGGCGGCGAACCGACGGTGATGGAGCCGGAAAAGTGTGCCAGTTGGGGATGGTATGATTTGGATGATCTACCACAGCCTTTGACGGAGGTTACACAGTGTTTGCTCAAAGCGCACGAAAGTGAACAAAATTATTTTGACGCTGTCGCATAATATGATCCATGAATTCCATCAGTTTATGCGTGAGGTTCTCGAAAAAGGCTATCTGCTTTCACTTGGAATTGCAGACAAGGATGGCCCATGGGTCGCAGATGTGATCTATGTCTTTGATGAGGATTTCAACGTGTACTGGATGTCCTTAAAAGAGCGTCGGCACTCACGAGCGATTGACCAGGGCTACCCTCGAGTCGCGGCGGCCATTGCGGTAACGCATGGGCCAGACCAGCCAGACGAAGGATTGCAGATTTCGGGCACTGCCCAGCAGGTTCTTGATCCATCGCCCGAGCTACTCAAACAATGGATGAAGAAAAAAGGGAAGACGTATACCGAAGAAATGGGAATCGTCCTGGACGAACATGTTTGGTACCAACTCATCCCAGATCGCATTGAACTCATTTACGGCGCGAAATTTGGTCACGAACGGCAGAAAGTGAAATAATTCTAAGCTATGAAACGCGCAGTGATTGTGCATGGATGGGACGGGTTTCCGGAAGAGTGCTGGTTTCAGTGGCTCAAACGAGAGCTTGAGGCGCGTGGATTTGTTGTTGAGGTGCCGCAGATGCCTGAAGCGGCGGCACCCAAAATGGAATTATGGATTCCAAAACTTGCAGAAATGATTGGCTTGCCTGATGACGAGCTCGTTCTGATTGGTCACAGCATGGGCGTTCAAACAATCATGCGTTATCTCGCCTCGATCAACACGCAGATTGCTCGTTTCATTTCCGTTGCCGGATTTTTTACACTCATCCCAGGATCAATCGGAACAGCCGAGGATGAGAAGGTTGCTGATCCATGGCTCACAATACCCATCGACACGGAGAAGGTGAAAAGTAACACTCAAAAAATCACAGCCATTTTTTCTGATGATGATCCGTACATTGCGCTTGAAAATGTTAAGATGTTTGAAAAGCGTCTTGGTGCAAAGACAGTTGTCTTGCATAACAAAGGGCACATGGGTGCAAGTGAAAATGTGACAGAATTGCCTGAAGCTCTTAAAGCCATTCTCACGCCGTAATTTTTTTTATGATTCCAACAAAAGGCTCTACAGCACCGGATTTTACTCTGCAGGACCAAGAAGGCACGTCGCATACGTTGAGCGACTACGCAAGCAAATGGGTTCTGCTTTATTTTTATCCTAAGGATGATACGCCTGGTTGCACGGCGGAAGCCTGTTCGATTCGCGATAGCTGGGAGGCCTTCAAAAAGGCAGGGGTTGTTGTACTTGGAGTGAGCACGGATTCGGTCAAGAGCCACAAAAAGTTTGTGCAAAAATATGAGCTCCCATTCACGTTGCTTGCCGATGACGAAAAGAAAGTCGTCGCGTTGTATGGCGTGTGGGGCAAGAAAAAATTTATGGGGCGTGAGTATATGGGAACGAATCGTTCATCGTTTTTGATTGATCCATCAGGAAAAATCGCGACGGTTTTTGAAGACGTGAAGCCGGCCGAGCATGCACAGGAAGTCCTTGCACATGTGAAATAAGTTGTTTAAAAAAGCGTTATTTGATACCCTCCTCCCCGCAGGAGGCCCAATGGTTATGCTCAACAAGCTCGGTCGCGCTTTGGCAATCACCTGGAAGCTCATCATCAACACATGGCAGAGCGGTTGGCTTGGCAAAGCCTCGGCGATTGGCATCTTGAGCGCTCCGCTTTTTTCCTATGGCAGTCTCGGTTTGGCCATTGACGGCCTGTTGCCGTACTGGATCCCAGCGGTGTTTTTTTTCGTCGGCAACGTCAACAGCACGGTGCTGGCGCCGACGCTGGTGGCCTGGCACAACGGCGGCCGTGGCCTCGCCGTCGTCTTGTACGAGCGACTGACTCACCTTCGCCTCACCTGGCATTCTTCTTGACCCGCTCATGGTTTCTCCCTGGGCGGTTCACGCATTTAACGGTATTATTTTGACGCTATGGATCAAATTCCCCGCGTAGTTGTGTCGGTGCTGGTCTTCAAGGAAGGCAAAGTCTTGTTGAATTTTCGTAAAGGCAGTTTTGCCCATGATATGTTCGGCACGCCGGGCGGCAAAGTCGACAACATGGAGACATTCCAGCAATGTGCTGACCGCGAGTGCGCCGAGGAAGCAGGCATCACTATTGGTAGGCTGACATTTATTTGTCTGATGAATAATTTTGCTCACGCGCCGCATCATTTTGTAAATCTTTGCGTGGCGGCAGATTGGCTCGACGGCGAGCCGCAAGTTCTCGAACCGGAGAAATGTGCCAGTTGGGGTTGGTATGATTTGGACAACTTGCCATCGCCGCTAACCGAAGTCACCAAATGCTTAGTCGAAGCGTACAGGAGCGGACAGAATTATTTTGATGCCGTTAGTCTATGAAACGTCAAGGTTTAATCATGTTCGACTTCGACGGCGTAATTGTCAACACGCTGGATTTTTCTTTTGCCGCCAGCGAGATCGCTCAGGGTAAGTCGCTGACGATGGAACAGTATCGCGCCATGTTTTACGGCAATATTTTTGCCTCTGCCGAAGTCGTCGAACAACGCAAGCGCGAAGGAAAAACGAGCAAGCCATCAGTCGACGACATCTTTTTTCAGCACTATATCCCAAAGCTGATGGAACGTCCGCCGATTGAGGCGATGCTCCACGTTTTAGACAGCGCCTCGGCTATGCACCCGGTAGTGATGATTTCTTCGACCATCAACCAGCCTCTGCGCGACTATGTTGAGCGCTACGGCTTGTCGCATCATTTCAAATTGATTATGGGAGGGGACACGCATGCCAGCAAAGTGGTCAAGATCAACACGGCCAAGGAACTTTACAACGTCGACGATAAAGATTGTTTATTTATTACCGACACTCTCGGTGACATACGCGAGGCGGCCAAGGCGGGAGTACAATCGATTGGTGTGACTTGGGGGTTTCACTTGCGCGAAGACTTGGCGCAAGGAAATCCGTTGGCGATTGTGGAAACGCCAGCCGAGCTCAAGGTTCAAATCGAAAATTTTTTTGTATGATCCCTGACGACGAACTTCAGTGGAGCGAGGCGGCCAAGGCGATCGTGCCTGGCGAGTATGAGCACTACTCGGGCCGACGCTATCAGTTGATTGGCGTGGCGCGAAATTCGGAGACACTCGAGGAGGTGGTCGTCTATGAGGCGCTCTACGGTGACGGCAATCGCTGGGTGCGACCATTGACAATGTTTTTTGAAGACGTCGAAGTTAACGGTTTCCCCCAGCCGAGATTTAAAAAATTTTTATGATTGAAGTAGAAAAAAAGTTTCGCCTGAAGGCAGGAGACGAAGAGCGACTGATTGCAGGCGCAGAAAAAGTTTCAGAAAAATCCATGACAGATTGTTACTATGATTTGCCAGATTATTCTTTGACGAAGAAGGATTGGTGGTTGCGTCGGCGTGATGATCGCTGGGAATTGAAAATCGCGGTGCACGACCGAAAACTTCGTAAGCGCAACGAAGATCAATACGATGAGCTCGAGGATGAAGGAAAAATTAGAGAGGCGTTGGCATTGTCGTTGAAAGTGGATTTGTTGTCTGGCCTCGTCGAGGCCGGTTATGTGCCATTCGCGACGATTCAGACAACCCGCAGAAAATATCGCCGCGATGGATTCACCATCGATTTGGATACCATGGATTTTGGTTATGAAATTTGCGAGATTGAAAAGATGGTTCACGAACGTGAGCAGGCAGATCAGGCCGTTGAGCAGATTTTGCAATTTGCGCAAAAGCTAGGTCTTGATCACGGGACCGTTCGTGGCAAGGTGTTGGAATATCTTTTCCGAAAGGCTCCCGAGCACTACAAAACACTCGATGAAACCTGGGGTGGAATTGTCTGATTTTAGCCCTTGGGGACCTCTGCAAAAGTCCATTTTGGCTGCAACTTCAAAAGCGACTTTTACAGAGATCCCCTTGTTTTTTTTGCGCAATCTGCTACGGTAGTTACATAAACTATGGTGTATGCGACTCTTCGCTCGGCAACGATCGGAGCCCATCGCCAAATTCCTCAGTGCGTGTCCAAACTGTGATCGTCTGGGGCGATGGGTCGGAACGACACGACAAGAAAACGGTCGTCTGTATTTTGAAATGCTCTGTCACGGATGCCATGAGGAATATCTTGAACAGGACAAGGAGTGGGAAATTTGGTTTTTTCAACAAGCTTCTGCAAGCACAGGGTAAAAATTGAATGAGACCGGCACGTATTGCCAGTCTCATATTTTTTCCTCCATCGGTTCGAGTTCGTACACGACGACGTTGCCTTCTATTTGATCAGATCGAAAGACGCGACCGAGGTAGGTGAGTGTTGCAACGGCATCTCCATGCGCCATCCGTTCAAGATTTTCGTGTTGAGTCACGTCTGCCACATTGGTGTAGCGCCGTCGTGCAACGATTTTTCGCAAACAGTTCACATTTTTCTCACTGTTTCTCGCGTAAAGTTGTACAACGCCACCTATGCTTACTTTGCTGAAAATCCAATCCTCAGCACGCACTAGCAGGTCCTTTTTACCCGAAAAGATGAGCTGAAAGGTGGTGAAGCTGACCAAAAATTGCGGCAACTTTTTCTTCTTCTTTTTGTAGGGTCTCGTCATGGTCACTCCGGGACCAATCAATCTACCCACAAAACCCCCTTGCGTCAATAGGAGCCCCCACAGTAGAATGACTGCCAATATATGAAGCATCCTCGTTTTCGTTCCCATTCGCGCCTAGCCGTTCGTCTCGGCGTCCTTGGCGCCCTCCTGTTATTTGTCGTTTCCGCCGCCTTTGCCTTTCCGCAATACACGCATGGAATTTTACCCGCGAGCTCATTTCGCCTTGGTTTAGATCTTAAGGGTGGCACACATTTGGTGTATGAGGCGGACATGCAGAGCATTCCAGAATCAGATCGCACTGCGGCGCTCACAGGTGTGAAAGATGTGATTGAACGTCGCGTGAATGCGTTTGGTGTTGCTGAGCCTGTTGTGCAAACCACCACCGAGGGCGGGCATTATCGTGTGATCATTGAGCTTGCAGGAGTGCTTGATGTCGCACAAGCCGTTCAGCTTATTGGTGAGACGCCGATTTTGGAATTCAAAGAGCTCAATCCAAATCCTCCGACCACGCCAAACGAGAGCGAACAATCCGTGATTGATGCAGCGAACGCTGAGACAAAAAAGCATGTGGCAGAAGCTCTTGGCAAGGCGCAAGCTGGTAGCTCGTTTAATGACCTTGCAAGCGCTTACAACGCGAAGGTCGAAGATAAAACTGTTGCGGCAACAGACGCTAGTTATGCGGAGGCAATTAAATCTGGGAGCTCGAGCAGTGCAGGCGCGCTTCTGGGTTCATCGTTTGAGTTTCCAGATGCGTATGCTTTGCTTTCATTCACTTCGAAAGATGACACAGCTAACACGGTTACTTTTCACCAACTTTCATTTAGAAAAGTTGGATTTCAAGATCTCAAGTCCTATGCTGATGCAATTTGGTTGAATACGGATTTGTCTGGCAAAGATTTGAAATCTGCACAGGTGGCGTTTGATCCAAAAACAAATGAGCCGCTCGTCTCGATTGCATTCAACGGCGACGGCGCAAAAAAGTTTGGAGAAATTACGGGCCGCAACATACAGCAACGCGTAGCGATTTTTCTTGATGGACAAATCATCAGCGCCCCAACCGTGCGTGAAAAAATTGATTCGGGTGAGGCGCAGATTTCTGGTAGCTTTACGCTCGACGACGCTAAACAACTTGCACAGCGCTTGAACGCGGGTGCACTGCCGGTTCCGCTCAACATTTTGTCTCAACAAACCGTGGGACCGACGCTTGGGCAAACATCGCTCACACAAAGTTTGATGGCCGGACTCATTGGGCTCATCCTGGTCGCCTTGTTCATGATTTTGTTTTATCGTCTTCCTGGGGTGCTCGCGGTCGCCGCCTTGCTTGTGTACCTTTCAATCAACTTAATGCTGTGGAAACTCCTTGACGTGACGATTACGCTTGCAGGTATCGCCGGCTTTATTCTTTCGCTCGGCATTGCCCTTGACGCGAACGTACTCATTTTTGCCCGCATGAAAGAAGAACTGCTCTCTGGAAGAGATCTTGCGACCGCTGTTGAGGAAGGTGTGCGGCGTGCGTGGACTTCGATTCGTGACGGGAACATGACCACCTTGATTGCCACAGCAATTTTGTTTTCGTTTAGCACGAGCTTCATTAAAGGATTTGCCTTGACGCTTGCCATTGGTGTGCTTACATCTATGTTTTCCGCGATTGTCATCACACGCACGTTCCTTCGGTTCGTGATCGGCTGGCGTTTCATTAAAGCAGGCTGGCTTTTTGGAGTGAAAAAATAGTATGAAATTTGATGTAATACATGCACGTCGCATTTGGCTCACCGCCTCTGGCATTCTTGTTGCCGCGAGCCTCTTCTGTACAGCCGTCTTCGGCCTGAAGCTTGGAATTGATTTTACCGGTGGCTCGCTGATGGAGGTGAAGTTTGACGGCGCGCCGACAACGGATGTGTTGCGCAGTTCACTTGAGTCGACAGGTCAACAAGATGTGCGTGTACAGCCAACGAATGCGGGTGGATTTTTGATTCGACTACCAAGCATCACCGAAGATCAACATCAGACGCTTTTGAGTGGACTTAAAACCCAGTTCGGAAACGTCAACGAGCTTCAGTTTCAAAATGTTGGTCCTGTTTTTGGCGCAGAGCTTTTGCGTAAAGCCCTTTGGGCCGTTGTGCTTGTGCTGATCCTCATCACGCTCTACGTTGCCTATGCGTTCCGAAAAGTGGCAGAACCTATTGCCTCGTGGAAATATGGCATTGTGACCATGATTGCCGCGTTCCACGATATTATCCTCCCAATTGGACTCTTTTCCATCCTCGGCCACTTCTTTGGCTATCAAGTTGATTCGGCCTTTGTCGCAGCCATTCTTACCGTTCTTGGTTACTCCATCAACGACACTATCGTGGTGTTTGATCGCATCCGTGAAAATTTGCTGCATCGCTCAAGTGCCGATTCTTTGGAGTTCACCGTGAGCAAAAGCGTTCGTCAGACGTTTGTACGTTCCATCAACACATCTATGACTACTCTGCTCGCCTTGCTTGCCGTTTTCTTTTTTGGGGGAGAAACGACGCACGCCTTCTCGTTAGCTTTGATCATCGGCATTGTTTCTGGAACGTACTCCTCCATTTTCATCGCTAGCCCACTCTTGGTGGTTTGGAACAATTGGAACAGACGATAGGGTAGGAAAGATTTCAATGAAATACAGCGGTGTGCTAATATAAAGGCATGCCGCTGTTTGCATTTGCTTTAGACCTTCCACACGTGAACGCCCTGCTTGGACGACCGGATATTTTGCTCACATACGCCTTGCTGTATGTTGGCTGGATCCCGATTGTCTCTGTGCTTGTTTGGGGCTTTCTTGAAATTTGGCTGCATCACCGTCAGGAGCATTATCGCCATCATCAAAATTACGTTTTACTTGCCGTGGATGCGCCAAAGATGACAGAGCAGAGCCCTATGGCCATGGAGCACGTGTTTGCGACCGTTGCCGCGGCTTGGGGCGGTCCAAATTTTCGTGAAAAATGGATTGATGGGGAAGTTTCGCCCATATTCAGTTTTGAGATTGTGAGCATTGGCGGTTACATACAGTATTATGTCCGCACGCCAAAAAAATATCGTGATATGGTTGAGGCGGGTTTGTACTCTGCCTACCCAGACGTTGAAATCAGTGAAGCAGAAGATTACACGCAAAACGTGCCTGACAAATATCCAGACGAAAATTATCGCGCTTGGGGATGTGAAAATAAACTCAAAAGTCCGAACCATTTTCCGATTCGAACGTATCAAATGTTTGAGCATCGTCTTTCGCAAGAGTTGAAGGATCCTATGGGACTCATGCTCGAGCAATATGGAAAACTGAAACCTGGCGAACAATTGTGGACACAGATTCTCATTCAGAATGATCCAGAACAGCACTGGGTCAAAGAGGGAGTGAAATATATTAACGAGATTATCGGAAAAGAAGACAAGGCGGCGCATAAGACGTCGGTGCTTGGAGGTGTTGTTTCTGGGCTGAAGTGGCTGCCAGAACAAGTGGCCTTGCAGGCCATCGGTTTTGGCGGTGGTGCAGAAGAGATAAAAAAAGAAGAAAACCCATGGAAATTTTTGAAATCGACGCCATTGGACAAGGTTCGGCTTGATCTTGTTTCGCAAAAAATAGGTAAGCCGGGATCAGAAGTAAAAATTCGTCATATCTATATTGCCAAGCATGCCCAGTGGCAAAAAAGTTCGCGTGACAAAATGTTGAAAGGCGTTTTCTTTCAGTATGCGCACTTGGATAGCAACGCCTTTGGTCGTGTGAAACGTGTTGCCCCCAAGGATGATTATTTTTGGCAGAAGTGGTCCAAGGAAATTCGGGCAACCAACATTGTGCGTGCCTACAAAAAGCGTGATGGAGAACGTGGCGGGACGCCTTTTATTTTGAATACGGAAGAGCTGGCGACGCTTTGGCACATGCCGTCTATTCTGGTGCTGGCGCCTTCGGTGAAGAAGACGCTTGCCAAGCGTGCAGAACCACCTGTGCAGTTAGAGATTGCCGATGAGTTTGCTGCTGACTTTGCGAGTATCTCTGGTGAACCGAAGCATGCAATGGGGGCTCTGCCGGTGGAGACGGTTGAGCCCGGATTGCCGGCTATGGGTGGGGGTCCGAACGTTAAGCAGATCCAAAAACCCGAGCCCCATCAACGGGTTGTGCCTCCCGTAAAAGCACAGATGCCAGATGCTTTGCGCGTTTTGCTCGAGCCCGGTGTTGAACTCGAAGATGTTGGTTTAACCGATACGAAAACAGATTAGTATGGCGACGTTTCCTACACCCCCACCTTACGACCATGACCACGAAAATGACGTGGTGTATTTTGCGCGCACAAATTTTCGCAACAAATTGCAGAAGTTTGGAATCAAGACAGATGATCGTCGTCGTCACATGTATTTGATTGGGAAGACTGGTGTGGGAAAAACGACCTTGCTTGAAAACATGGTGCTTGCGGATATTTACAAAGGGCATGGCCTGGCGATTGTGGATCCGCACGGTGACTTCGCGGAAAAGATTATTGATTACATTCCAGAGCATCGCGTTGAGGACGTCGTCTATTTCAATCCGGCGGACATGGATTTTCCGACGTCGTTTAATATTTTGGAATCCGAAGATGACTCGCACAAGCATTTAATTGCCAGCGGTCTTATGGGCGTGTTCAAAAAGATTTGGCCTGACGTCTGGAGCGCTCGTATGGAGCACATCATGAATAATTGTCTTCTTGCGCTTCTGGAAAATCCAGGCAATACGCTGCTCGGCATCAATCGTATTTTAGTGGATCAGCATTTCCGTCGTAGTATTATTGTGAACTTGCGTGATCCGGTGGTGAAATCATTTTGGATCACCGAGTTTGAACAATGGGACGTGAAGTTTCGTAATGAGGCGATTGCGCCAATCCAAAATAAAGTTGGTCAGTTTTTGTCCACCTCGCTCATTCGTAACATTGTCGGTCAACCGGTGAGCTCCATTGTGCCACGCATGATGATGGACACGCGCAAAATTTTTATTGTCAACCTTGCCAAGGGTCGTATTGGTGAAGATGCCTCGCGTCTGATGGGCGGTATGCTTATTACCAAAATGCAGCTGGCGGCCATGGAACGTGTGGATATTGCCGAGGCAGATCGCCAAGATTTTTATTTGTACATTGACGAGTTTCAAAACTTTGCCACAGAGTCGTTTGCGAATATTTTGTCCGAAGCGCGCAAGTATCGCTTGGCGCTTATCATGGCCCATCAATACATTGAGCAGTTGGAAGAAGAAGTTGCTTCGGCGGTTTTTGGAAACGTGGGCACGATTGTGTCGTATCGCGTCGGCGCCGGCGATGCAGAAAAACTCGCAGTGGAGTTTGCTCCAAGGTTCTTGGAAGAAGATCTAGTAAATTTGCCGAAATTCAACATTTATTTAAAATTGATGATTGATGGTATTGCGTCTGATCCTTTTTCTGCGACAACACTGCCACCGATTGCGGCCAAGACTGGCAGTATGCAGCGCGTGATTGATGCATCACGAAAAAAATATGGGCACAAGCGAACGGAAGTTGAACATTCGATTATTTCTTGGAGCGAGTCAAGACCAGAAGGAGCTCCGGCTGCTACAACAGCCGCACTAGGACTTCCAGAAATAAAACCGGGGCGTAAGCTCAATGAATATGATTGCACGCGCTGTGGCAAAAAATTGTTGTTGCCTGTCGAGCTCGACAAGAGTCGTCCTATTTATTGCGAGACGTGCATTGAACTTGTGCGAGCGGAGCGAAAATCCGGAAAGCCCCCCGAAATAAAAAAGCCAGAAGAAAAAAAGGAAGTTGAGGCGCCAAAACTTGAGCAAACAGAAGTGATACAAAAACCAGTAGGGGAGTCGGTTTCTTTGAGCGCCCTTAAGACAGAGGCGCCGAAGGCAGAAGTTCACGAAGAGCCTCGTGAACAGGCAAAGCCGACCTCGCCTGCGAGCACGACGATGGGCTCCACAACGACCCCTGAATCCTCGAGCTTCGAAGAACACAAACGCCGCCGTCGTCGACGTGGCGGAACGGGGAGAGGCCCTTCGACGGGTTCGATTCCTTCGACAAGCTCAAGCACATCACATACTCCCAGAACAAGCTCGGGGGGTGACGAATTATTTCCTTGGTAATTATGCCCCAAGATCACGATGACTATTCTGGAGCGTTCAGCTCTGTAGAGCCTCAGCCACAAATGCCGTCGCCACCACAGGCGGCAGAGTTTGAAGCATTTGTTGCGCGTCGTCACGAACCACCCGAAACGCTTCCGATGCGTGGGGCCGTGCCAGATACGGACATTTCGCTTTTCGGTCAAACAAACTACAGCCGCGGTTATGCCTCGGCGCGGTATATTTTTGGCATCAAGCGCAAGGATCGTCGTCGTCATTTGTATGTGATTGGAAAAAGCGGCGTTGGAAAAACAAAACTTCTCGAGCAGCTCATTCGTGCGGATATTCATTATGGACATGGTGTTGGCGTGATTGATCCGCATGGCGATCTCATCAACGCTATTTTGGATTTCATTCCAGAAAATCGCATCAATGAGGTTGTGGTGATTGATCCTGCTGATCGCGATTTTCCGATCTCGTTCAATCCAATCGCCAACGTGGCCGAGGAGGACAAGCACATGGTGACCGATTCCATCATTGAAATTTTCAAAAAACAATTTGCCAGTGACTGGTCGCCGCGCATTGAGCACTTGCTGCGTTTTTCAACGCTGGCGATGATTGATTATCCGAAAGGCACGCTCAGTGGCATGGTCTCGCTTCTGTCGAGCGGTCCGTATCGCAGTAAGGTCATTGAGCACATTAAGGATCCTGTTGTGCGGCGTTTTTGGGCGATTGAGTTTCCAGAATGGTCTCAGCGCTATGATGCGGAGGCCGTCTCGCCACTTTTGAACAAGCTTGGACAGTTGCTTGCCGATCCGCTCATGCGCAATATTTTTGGACAGAGCGAATCGAAAATTGATTTGTATGACATTCTGAAAAGAAAGCAGATTCTACTCGTCAATCTTTCGAAGGGACGCATTGGCGACGAGAAATCTGCTTTTTTTGGAGCCGTGCTCATCACCAAACTTTATCAGGCATCCATGCAGCGCATTCGATTGCCAGAAAAGGATCGTATCCCGTACTACTTGTACGTAGATGAGTTTCAAAACATCGCGACAAGAACATTTGAAAATATTTTGGCCGAGGCGCGCAAGTTTGGACTCAATTTGACGGTTGCAAATCAAAACCTTTCTCAACTCTCGCCGAGTTTGCGTTCGTCTCTTTTTGGCAATGTGGCGAGCATTATTGTGTTTCAAATTAGCGCAGAGGATGCGGCCATCATGGAAATGGAAATGAAGCCGGTGTTTGAAGTGCAGGACATGATCAATTTGTCGGAACGCGAGGTATATGTGAAGATGACGATTGATGGGCGGAGGTGGGATCCGTTCTCGGCTGATGTGCTGCCGGTGAATGCGCCGAAGCATGTGCCACTCACGAGCAAAATCGTGATGCAGAGTCGCGAAAAATATGCGTGTAAACGTGAGGAAGTTGAGCTGCAACTCGAAGGCGGAAGTGTTGAAGAACAAAAAAAGGCTGAGGCGCCTAAGATTTCCATGGATGAAATAATAGTATAAGGTTGAGTGGTATGCGGATACTTGGAATTGAAAGCAGTTGTGATGAGACCTCTATCGCCATCGTAGAAGCCTGCCCGAACGAGCGAACTCGTTCGGTCGGGCGGGGAAAAGGGGAGCGGGTGAAACTCAAAGCCCAGATCACGAACTCACAAATGAAAGAACATGCGAAGTTTGGTGGCGTCGTGCCAGAAGTTGCGGCACGGCGCCATGTTGAGTTAATTATGCCGATGCTACAGCAGATAGTCGCACACGATGGCAAGGGGATTGATGCCATTGCTGTCACTTACGGCCCCGGTCTTGTCGGAGCCCTACGCGTTGGGGTTGAGGCCGCCAAGGCGCTGGCCACGCTTTGGAACAAGCCGCTTGTCGGCGTCAATCATTTGGAGGGTCACATCTACGCAAATTGGCTTGACCGTACGGCGCGACAAAAATCGATTGTTTTTCCTGCGTTGTGTTTGATTGTCTCGGGGGGTCACACCGAGATTATTTTTATGAGAGAGCATGGCGTGTATGAGCTTATCGGTGAGACACGCGATGACGCCGCCGGCGAGGCCTTTGATAAGGTCGCCAAAATGTTGGGTCTTGGGTATCCTGGGGGTCCAGAGGTGGCCAAGCTTGCGCTGAAAGGGAATGAAAAGCGCTTTGACTTGCCACGACCGATGCTTGATTCAGAGGATTTTGATTTTAGCTTTTCCGGACTCAAGACCGCGGTGCTGTATACGATCCGTGATTATCTCCCTCCCCTTACCCAAGGGGAGGGCTGGGGAGGGGTCTTCAAAAAGCGTGGGAGGTCTATGCAGAAATTCAAAGCCGACCTGTGTGCCAGCTTTCAATCAGCCGCCGTCGGTGTTCTCGTCGGTAAAACAACGCGGGCGATTGAACAGATGAAGCCAAAAACTGTTTTGCTTGCCGGCGGTGTTTCTGCGAACGAGCGTTTGCGAAAAAAGCTCGGCGAGGCGATTAAAAAGAATTGGCCAAAAATTAGCTACGTCGTTCCGTCGTTCAAATACACGACCGACAACGCGGCGATGATCGCGGCGGCTGGGTATTTCAAACTTCGACTCGATAAAACTTCCGACCCGCTCACTCTCGAGGCAGATCCGAATTTGTCATTGTAATGTTCTATGAACGAACGCTTGAGTGGATTTGAAAATTTTAAAATGCAGCATATTGGGGAGGAAGATCCCCTTGCCCATGTCATTATTCCAAATCGCTGGAAATTTTCTGCTTTGCTTAGAAAATTTCGCCCATTTTTTGTCTTTTTGGATGGCCTTGAAGCAAAATTGTCCCTAAAACACAAAGAGAGGGAGTAACCTTCGGACGAACCTTAGGTGTGCCCTCTCATCGTGATGACTATAAAATACCATACTTCCTAGATTTGTCAATATGTTGTCCAAAACGCCCAACTTCGACGCCAAAATAAAAACCCTGCTCGATGCCGAGTCGTTGGGCGAGCGGACGTGCGCCATGACGGGGGAGAAGTGGCAGTTTGATGAGCGGGAGATGGAATGGTGCCGCAGGTTTGGGGCGCCGGTGTCGAAGTATGCACCGTTGACTCGCATGAAGTGGCTGACCGCTTTTCGCACCTCGTTTGAAATTTTTTGGAACAAACATGCCTTTACGGGCGAGCCGATTTTGACCTACGTTCATCCAGACATCAACATCCCGGTTATTACCGATCAGGAATGGCACAACCTCGATGTTGGGGCTGATCCGAAATATCAGCGCGAGATCGACTTGGTGCGTCCGCTGTTCGATCAAGTCCGCGACTTGGTGCAGGTGGTGCCGATGGGTGCGCGAAGAGAGTGGAAGAACATCGTCAATACGGTTGGTGTCGGCATGTGGGACGTGGAAGATTGCTATATTGTTTTTTCTACCGTGGTGGCCAAACGGGCGATGTACACCTACTACTGCCTCGAAGGTTGTGAAGACATCACCCAAAGCGTTTTCGTGCACACCGCGCAAAATTGTTTTGGTTCCACCCGCATCGACCGCTGTCATTCTTGCGTGGTCGCTTTGGAAAGCCGCGACTGCATCAACTGCTCGTTCGTCTTTGATTGCCGCAACTGCGAAGACTGTTTCGGTGCTACGAACTTGCGCAATAAGAAATACGTCTTTTTCAACGAACAACTGAGCCGCGAAGACTATCAACAGCGCGTCAAAGCGATTGACTTGTCTTGCCGCGCCACTTACGAACAGTATTATCAAAAATTTAAAGATTTGATTGGCGCCTCGGCCTTCCCGGAGAATTTCAACCTCAACTCCGCAGAATCCACCGGCGAGTACTTAACCGATTGTGTGCGAGTGACCGATTCGTACTACATGCAAAAGTGCACCGACTGCGCCTACAACTACGGCTCTGCTGGAGCGGAGCGTTGTTATTACGTTTCCTCGGCGTATCCGAGCGCTGATGTTTGGATGAGCGCCATTATGCTCGAGTGTAGTCAAATAAAATACTCGGTGATGTGCGGCAAGTCGCGCGACTTGGAGTATTGCAACAACTGTCACGACTGCGAGTCGTGCTTCGGCTGTGTCGGATTGCGCAACAAAAAGTTTCACATTTTCAACAAGCAATACACCGAAGAGGAATATTGGAAAAAAGTCGACGAGCTAAAATGCGCCATGCTCGACCGCGGCGAGTACGGTGAGTTTTTTCCGCTCGACTTGTCGCCAAACGGGATGCAATTCTCGATGACGCCAGTGTTGTACAATGTTGATGTTGAGCAAATGGAACAATTTGGCGCGCCCATGTACGACCCGGATCGCGGAGCCGTACTTGCGCCAAAGAAAACCGTTGATGAAGCGCCGCTCATCAGCGCCGAGGTGCCGGATTGTTTGAAAGACATTGATCCAAGCGTCTGGGTCGGCAAGCCGTTCATGGACACCAAGGTCAATCGCCGCTGGACCGTGGTGCCAAAAGAATTCGCCTTTTACCAGTCGCACAACTTGCCGTTTCCCAAGGAACATTATACTTCGCGTCTGCGTGGTCAGATTGAGATGATGAATTTGCCGTTGTACGAACAACTATCCTGCTCCGCCTGCAGTGCCTCCATCCGCGTGGCCAAAAACAAAACCTTCACCGCCCGCAAAGTCTACTGCACCGCTTGTTACTTGCAGTATTTAGAAACACGCTAGTATGTCCAAAACTCCCAACTACGGCGCAAAAATAAAAGACATTCTCGACGCTCTCATGCCTGGTGAGCGGATTGATCGGCTGACCGGAGAGAAGTGGGTGATGACGGACGAGGAGATTGACTGGTATAAAAAGTTTAATGTCCCGCCACCGACCGTCAGTTTGCCAACGCGCTGGAAACAGCACGGCTCGTGGTTTGTGGGCTATCAGTTTTGGTATCAAAAACATCCCGAGACGGGCAAGCCGATTGTGGGCACGATCCATCCGGCCACGGGACTCAAGATGTTGCCAGACACGGAATGGTTCACCAAAGATTTTACCGAGAAGGGAATTGAGTATGATCCATCGGCCCCATTCTTTGCGCAGTTTCGTGCCTTGCAAGTAACTGTTCCTGCTCCGGCTGGACGCAATCACATTGAGCCAAAAAATTCGATCGCGGTGGTGTCGCAAGGTGACGAGGATAGTTA
>JGI1358J11329_10001028_pt1 | contig 23545 bp, 10 predicted proteins | sample Subgroupgradi54m_FD_11329 | JGI IMG/M metagenome (IMG submission 11329)
GGGCGAGGTCGGGAGCCTGTACATCCCAAAAGAACAGTAGAGGGCGCGGGAAGGACGATGTGGAAATGCGGCGGAAGTGAACATGTAACTTAAGGAAATATTGCAGGTTGGATGAAAAGCAGATTTAACGGATAAAATATTGAACGAAATCTGAATTTACGCAATCTTCACAATTGGGGCTCTTTCTGATTGTAGAGCCCAAATTGTAGACGCAGGAAAACCTGTAGACCCGGATATTCTGGTTGTAGAGTTCCGGATCAAGCCGGCATTTTCTGAAATCCAAGGAAGAACTCCCCTTCCCATCCGCATCTTTCACAGATCCGGTGGATCCCGGGAAGTAATGAAGCGTACTCCTTGCGGCAAAGACTACAACAGGCTCTGAGAATGATTTTTCCATCTACCCCGGAAACAAGATACTGCCCCATCCGCTCACTTTGGCCACAACTGGGACATTCCGACCGTAAATTCACTCCTTCGATCAGCGAATTGACGACGCTGAAATGTGTCTTTCCACAGCCTGGGCTCGGACAACGCACCGGAACAAGAGTTTTTCCTTTGCTGGATCCCCCCCGGCTTTGTTCTTCCATGGATGATCACTTCCCTTCTGCGGTCGGGAACGTCAATTGCGACATCCCGTTTCTTCCGCTCCTCAATCTCTAATGAGGCGGCATCGTTGGCCGTTTTCATGCCTGGCTGAAGAGACCACCCTTTATGTTCAAATCAAGGGCGCTTATGTCCTGCCTTGTTCTACATAACAGGCATTCGATAAGAAGGAGCGTTTCGAGCTCTCCTGCCGGATGAGCCTGGGCCGCTTCTTTTTGATGCTCACGTTCGCAGAATGAAGCAATGCAAGTGCATAACTTCACTTCAGGCGTATGTTGGCCGGAGTCGATTTCATGTGTTAAACTTTTCAAAAAGGCGGTAAAAGCGACTGGGATGCTGAAAACGAGATCAATATGATGGGGGAAATTCTTGTCGTTGACGACGACTCGGAGGTTCTCACAGCCACGGCAAATACGCTTAGGAGACACGGCTATGACCCCGTTATCACCCAGTCTCCCGAGGAGGCTCTTCGCCTGCTGAAGGAGAATCCCAACCGTTTCGAAGCCATCCTGCTGGACTGGAAACTCCGCTGTCCCATTGACGGGGACATGATTGTCAAGCTCGTCAAACATGTCTTCCCCGATTTCAAAACTCCGTTCATTTTCATCACCGCTCATAACATCGCCTCCAGTTATCTCATGCGCCTTGGCGCCTATGAGATCCTTGTTAAGCCTCTGGTGGCTCAGCAGCTTATAGACGCCATCAAACGTGCGCTTAATAAGAATCCCCCTGATGATCCACATTTGAAGGCACCGTCTGAATTGACCTGGCGGCAGCATAAGAGGCATGACTTGGTGATACGCCTCACCAACGCCATTAGTTCAACCCGCAGCATTACTGAGGCCGCCGACTCGCTCGGTGTCTCGCGAAGGCATCTTTACCGGCTGCTTCAGAAATCCGGCCTTCATCACTTTGTTGTTGAGAAAGAACTCTAAATCCATGATGAACCGTACCCTAGAAAAAGTTGGAAATCAAGCGTAACTATTTTACAATAAATGAGTTATGTGACACTACAGGTCTCAGAAAAGGGTGAATGTGTGACCTTTATGTCACAGTTCGGTCACACTTTTGCCTCAAAGTGTGACCTGTTTAGGTCACAAAAGATTTTTTGAAAATAAATCGAAATTGACGCTTTTCTGGAGGTTTGTGGATGGGTATTTTCGGGGATTACCGGCTTCTGTCGGGATGTGGTTTTCTGACAGGATTTCTGTGTCTCACTCTGGGAGCTTTAGTCCTCCAAGCTAATCCCAAGTCGCGAAGCTGTCAGCTTGCCTTCCTTTTCAACCTCTCGGTTGCCAACTGGGCCATCTTCTACGCAGGCATGTACCTGGTCCCCCCGAGTCCTCTCGCCATTTTGATGAGTCAGCTTTTAACCTTCGGTACCGTCAATCTGAACGCCTTTTTCAGCCATCTCGTTGTCATCGTCACCAAAAGGGAGAAGAAATGGAGGCCTCTTCTTTTTGTGAATTACGCGCTCGCGATCCTCCTCAACCTTCTCATCTTCACGCCCCACGTCATGATTCGCGGGGCTTCGGCAAAGATGGGTTTCCCTTCTTACACGAATGGAGGGCCCTTTTATTTTCTCATTCCGATCTACCTTTTTTCCAATATCCTATTCAGTACATGGCAGCTCATCCAGGGTATGCGCCGGACAAGCGGCTACAGGAAAAGCCAGCTTTCCCTTTTCCTCGCGGCCACTCTCATCGGCTACGTCGCAGGAGTTCCTGCTTTCTTCCTTGTCTTCGACATCCCCATCAAGCCCGTGACGACGCCGCTGGTCTCGCTATATCCGCTGATCCTCACCTATGCGATCGTTAAACACCGGTTTCTGGATATCAAGAAATTGGTCAAAAACACGCTGATTTTTTCTCTCCTTTTTGTGGGACTTCTCGGGTTCGTGTCGATCATCCTTTCCATTTTAAAAGGATGGATCAGCCGATGGGTCGGCCTATCAGAGCCCGTCGCTCAAGGCATTGCCATCGCTTTGGTGATCGGGCTCTATGGCCCTCTCAAAACGGGCCTCTCACAGCTCACGAACCGTCTGCTCTTCCAGCATCTGCCGAACCCCGAGACGATCTTCACAAAAGTTTCAGCAGACATCATGCACTATCTGGACACAAAAAAACTTGCCGATGAAGTCACCGCTCGAATCGCTCAAATCCTGGCGCTGGACCGCATCGGTTTTTACACACGGTCACGCACAAACAGCTACATGTTTGAACTTCAGGCATGCCTCGGCAGACTCAGAAAAAAACAGATCCATCAATCGAAACAGCTCATCCAATATCTTGAAAAGTCAAAGGACTTCCTTGTCAACCCCCACACTCAGCGGGAGACACGCCTGTTTTCACGCCAGAAGCCTTCCTTTGCACTCACCAATATGAAGGAGGTTAAAAAACAGGCGACGATGGAACTGGCTGCGCTCGGAGGGGTGGCGGCTTTCCCGGTCTTTGTCAAAGAAAGTCTCCGTGCGGTCCTCGTCATGGGCCGGAAGAAATCAGACGCCCCCTGGCGGGAGGAGGAGTTTCAAATTCTCAAAAGCTTCATGAGGCACCTTTCGCTTGCTCTTGGAAATGCCGAATATGCGGAGGAAATTCAGCGATTTCGCGAAAAGCTTTCCTTAAGCGAGCGCGACGCTTCCGCGGGAGCTCTCATCTCGGGAGTGCATCATGAAGCCAGCGGTCCCATCCATGCTATGACTCTCAATCTCAGCAACCTCGCCGAAGACCTTGAGAACCCTGAAATCATGACCTTACCCCGGAGTGAAATTGAGGACCTGGTTGTCGAGACCATGGAGAGCGTCCGGCAGGGAGTCTTTAAGATCAACGGGATCATCCAGCAGCTGTCCGACCTCGCTGAAAGAAAACCCCTCACCATCGAAGAAGGGGTTAGGCCGGCTGTTATCGCTGACAAAATCCTCCGGGAAGTCGCGGGTAAAGACGCATCCGATCGGATCCTCGTCCGGTCAAAAATTCCAAGAAATCTCACGCTGAGTTGCGATCCAAGCGCGCTTTACGATATTCTCGCTAACCTCATACGTAACGCCCAACAGGCGATCCCGGAGAAAGGCGAGATTACGATCGAAGGGGCCTCGCGGAATGGCGAAGCCGGACTTCTTGTGCGGGATACAGGAGTGGGCATTCCCGGGGAGAATATGGGGAGGATTTTCGAGCCCTTTTATACGACCAAAACGAAAAAGGATGCCGGCGGAGCGGTGGGCACGGGGATGGGCCTTTTCCTGGTTAAAGAATTTATGGAGGGAATGGGCGGCCGCATTGAGGTGGAATCCGAGCCAGGAAAAGGCACGACCTTTCATCTTCTCTTCCCGAACCTGGAACGCATGCTCGGGAGGTCGGCATGATGAATCCCCTCTTCCACCCGTATGTCGTCACGGGTTATCTGACCGCGATCGCCACCCTCGTCGTGGGAGTTTTCGTTTTTTCCAAAAGCACTCGATCCCCCGTCCACCGCTCATTTCTTATCTTCTGCGCGACTATTGCGCAGTGGAGTTTCTTTACAGCGCTTCAGGCTATGACGCGGGATTACGCCTTGGCACATTTCTGGTCGAAATTCTGCCACATAGGAGCCATGCTGATTCCGGTCTTCTTCTACTACTTTACCCTGGTCATTACCGGCAAGGTGAGGCGGGTTCGCCTGGCAATCGGTTTTTTATTCGCATTCGTCCTCATCGTCCTCAACTTCGCGACCTCCCTTTTCATTCCCGGAATGCGTTCCGACGTGGGGGTTCCCAACTTTACGAAAGCAGGAACATTTTATTTTCTAATGATCCTCTTCTTCTCTGCTTATGTGTTTCTTGCCCTCGTCCATCTCTGGAAGGAAATTCAGATTTCCCGCGGCGCCAGAAAAAAACATCTACAGTATTTTTTCCTCGCTTCTGCGATCGGCTTTGGCATCGGAGGGGTCAATTTCTTCCCGGTCTATGGCCTCACGTTCCTCCCCTATCCTTACTCGGCTGCATGTGGCGCCATCTACGCCTCCGTGATTGCCTATGCCATCCTCAGGGACAAGCTTTTCGACATTGAACTGGCCGTCAAAAAGGGGCTTGTGTTCGGGATCCTCTTCGGCGCGGTCTACGTCGCTGTTTCAGGTTCGATCTTCCTCGCGGGGTATTTCCTCGCCAAACAACCCCTCCCCTTCCTTTCCGGCGTCTCGATCGCCCTTGCCATGCTCCTTTACGAACCCTTGAAAGCCGGCCTGACCGGCATGACGAATAGCTTCCTTTTCCAAAAGCGAATTGCCTACACGGAGCTCGTTCATGCATTAACGGACAGGCTCGCCAAGACCCGCGATTTACAGTCACTTGCCGCTGAAATAGCTGACTTCCTGACTCGTGAAATGGCCCTGGACTGGGCGGGGTTTTATTTGCGCGCGGATTCAACAGGTCTTTTCAAACTGCTTTCCGCAACGGCGGAAACTCCCCTCGTGGAATTAACGCAAGAGGACCTTCCCGTCTCTCTTTTGCGCGACAGGAAAACACCCCTCATCCTGAGCCCTTTTGACGTGGAAGGCGATATTGCTCCAGCGGCCAAAGAGAGCCTGCGGCGGGACAGGATCGAGGCCCTGGTTCCGATCCTGGTGGAACAAAACCTTTACGGGATATTGCTCCTCGGGAAAAAGAAGTCCGACGATGTCTTTACAGCCGAGGATGAAGCGCTCCTCCGCACCCTTAAGGATGAGGCGGGTATGTTCTTTCTCTCGGCCAAACTCCTCAAGGAGGCCACCCGTTCAAGCCTTGAGCTTGCCCAGCGAATGAAAATGGCGGCCGTGAGAAAGCTCTCAGGCGGAGTTCATCACGAGGTCCGTAATCCGCTTCATACGGTCGCACACGAGAGCGACACGATCATCACCGATGTCCGTTCCCGAATGTACCGCCAGATGCCCGTCGAGTCGTTTGCGGCCGAAATTCGAAAGTTGTGCTGGATCATGATCGAAAGTCTTCAGCGCGGTAAAAATTCTTTGAGCCGCTTTGCCCGATTTGCCAGTCCCGGAAGCGACCCCGAACTTGCTCCCGTGTCTTTGCGCGAGGAACTTGAAAAATTTCTTGAGTTGATGCGGGAGGGCCAGAAACTCGACCAAATCAGAATCCATAATGCGGTGGAGGCGAGCGTCTTCGTGCTGGCGAGCGAGGGCGCCCTCCAGGAAATTTTCTTCAACCTTTTTAATAATGCCTACGAAGCCATGCGTGGACAGGGTGAACTTTTTCTCTCCTCATCGGTCAATGGCGAGTACGCCGAATTCCGGATCCGGGACACGGGCCCCGGAATCAGGCCCGAGGTAGTTCCTTATATTTTCGAGTCTTATTTTACGACCAAGGTGGATTCCGAAGCGGTGGGCCTCGGGCTTGCGATCACCAAGCATCATGCCGAGAGCTTTGGGGGCAGCATCGAAGCTTCTAACTCCGGTCACGATGGGGGCGCAGAATTCATCCTGCGGCTTAAACGGGCAGACAAGGAGCATCGAACCGCAGCATGAAGAGGATCGTGGTTGTTGACGATGAGCCGTCGATTACGGATGCGGTCAAGCGTGCCTTCAGGTTCGAGAAAGGCTACGAAGTTGTCGCCGCCAACGATGGGAGGGATGCCATGGAGCTCATTCGCGGGAAACATCCGGACCTCATTCTCCTCGATTGGAGGCTGAAGGGCGAGATCCAGGGAAAAGACATTCTCATTTTCGTGAAGCGAGAATACCCCGATATCCCCGTCTACGTGGTTACGGCAAGCATCAACTTTCTTAAGGAAATCCAATCCCTCGGAGCGGATGGCCATATTCTGAAACCCTGCACGAGCACGGAACTCAAAGGCCGGGTCAAGGCAGCTCTTCCTCCCGGGTAGCTTCCCCTGCCCCTGAAATTGAGGAAGCCTCTTACCCTGCCGGCGTCCGGTCCCGGCAAAAAAGCATTCCCTTCTTCGCCAAAAAGGTCCGCATGGATTTGAGGTCAAAAGGCTTCGGAAAGAGGCCGTCCGCCTGACTTATAAGAGGATGCTTCTCGGCCGTGGCAAGGCTTGTGACGAGCAGAACGATCGCCTTTCTCCCCCGCTCCCGGATCCGCTGCAGGATGTCCCAGCCTCTCGGCAGCCCGTTCAGGTCGATATCCAGAAAAACCACGTCGGGGGATTTTGTATCGTAGATCACGAGCGCCTCGCCCTGATCTGCCGCCTCGAAGATTTCAAAATCCCGTCCAAACGCCCTCCGTGTCGCCTGCCTTACGTCCTCATTGTCGTCCACCACAAGCAATGTTTTCTTTTCCATGGCGCCCTCTTCCCTAAAAGGTAGCAGGTAGGCCCAAATTTCGCAATAGTCAATGTGGGATATATCACGTGGACATTTATCGCTCAATTCAAGTATGAATACTCCGGCTTAGTCAAGGGAGGGTTTGTGGCTTCTGTTGAACAGAAATTCGGAAAGATTGTCAGAAGGCTGCGCGAGCGGAAAGGCTACACTCAGGAGGAGTTTGCCGACCTCGTTGAAACCGAACGGTCTTATTATAGCGGCATTGAACGCGGGTTACACAGTCTGACTTTGATGAAAATCGCGAACATTATCAAGGGTTTGGGCATGCGCTGGAGCACTTTTTTCAGATATATGGACGAGGACTAATCAAGCAGGTTTTCCCCTGGCGGGTTCTTTTGGTCGGGCTTCTTCCCTTCAGTGTTCATCAGAAACTCATTCAGCTTGCTCTCAACCATCTTGATGCAATCGTTAATATAATCCATACCTCGGACAGCTGCGATTGACGTATTTTACTCAGGCGGACTCTCCATTTTTTTTGTATTCTTAAAATGACCTGGTTTTCAGGACTTCATTATTCTCTATCGATTACTTATTGCTTTTTTTAAAGATCCCCAGCAATACCAACAATACACCCACAATAATAGTAAATCGCATCAATTCTCGGGGGATTCCTCCAACATTATTAACGACCAAGAAGCCATTTGTTAAGCTGCCTAACACAACAATAAAGATGCCGATGATTAAAAGCCTAGATTTTTTGGGATTAATTTTTGTCATTTGGAGTTCCTGATATTTGAAAGCATTTAAACACCTATCCATCTGCTCATCTTATTTTATACACCCTTACCTAAAGCTTCATCTTTAATATGTTCAGACAGTCTTTACCCGCCCAAAGGCAATCGCTCATAAGCAAAACCATCGCTCTTATATATTTCTCTATAACCCATAGCATCGATTTTTTTGTTTTCCGGCTTTCTTTTAAGAAATGCCTTAAATATATCACCCGCCGAATTAGTGAATGTGTTTGCGGCGGTTTCAAAAAGATCTATGGGGTTACTTTCTGTTTTGAGAGCGCTATTATTAAGAAGACTCAAGGCAACTGCCTCATCCCGAAAATCTCCATACTTACTGTTATGGAGTCCAACTGCAATCAATCCTTCAAAAATTCGCCCTTTGGAATTTTCACGCACAGCAAGTGCTGCCATCCGTCTTGCAAAGGTTAAAAGGATGCCCGCCTGATGGCTCGTAATACTTGCGCATATTTCGTCTTTCTCAGCAGCGGGAAGATCTGCAAATAATCCCACCATATCAGAAATTTTTAAATCAAGGGAGCTGGGCAATGCGCATGACTCAAAAATTTTAATGTCTCCTGCTTGCAGTTGACTCAGAATGCCTTCGATTTTAAACAATAAACCGTTTTTCATATTTGTCTCCGTATTGCCCACTATTATTGCCCTGCTTTGCGTTATTCTTCAATTAATTTAATTTGACCATATGATTACCAATACGTTTGTATCCACGTTGTAATAGATATTGATATTCTTGGGCATAGATGGTTCCATCTTTAATTTCATTCGTTACAAGAAGGATATCATCTCCCCTATCGACGGCTTGTTGTAACCATTCCATATTCTTAGCTAGAGTCCATTCCGCGTCTGGCAAATTTAAGATATTCAATCCTTCGTTTCCAAGCAATGCTCTAGTATCGGACAAGCCGCCAAGGGTGGTTGATAATTTTCCTGTTGCCACATATTGGTCCCCTGCCAATTTAACAAGATTATCAATTTGATTTCGTGGCAAAAATGGGACACTGGCCAAGTCCGCATCTAAAATCAGCGCTCGCTTATATGCTTGGACTATATCCTCCGCTGCCCCTTTCTCTAAGAACTCAGTTTTAGTTGCAGTATTTTTAAAAAGCTTTACTAGACTTGCCGTCGCTTCATTTGTATTTTGACGGAGAAAATAGCCAATTTGCTCTGCTATTTCTTTCTCCGTAAGTCCTTCCAGAGCATTTACGGCAGTTTCAATTGCTGCTTTGCCAATAGACTTTATCGCTCCGCCAATCATGAGCACATTCAAGCCCCGGAATGTTTCGGTTAACACATTTCCGCCAATAGAGAGCATCTTCTGTGTACGCTGTGGAAGCGTCAGATCCTTCCAATTGGCTTTTAGATCGCCAGCTTCGGTAAAAATATCATTGACCTTGTCTCCGATCCGAATCGTGTCAATAAAACCTTTGACTGTAAGGCGCAGGAGATTTAAAGACTGGTCATTATAAAGTAGTGGATTCGTCTGTTTGAGCTGATCATAATAAGGCTTGACGTAGTTATAGAGCTTATCAACGGCCTGATCACCATTATTTGCCAAGTCCTGTCGCTTCAAATTAATTGTTTCGAGCCATGCTTGGATATTACTTTGCGGAGTTGGTACCGGCTGGTGATCAATGGCCTGATCCCAGAAACTATCAGCAGCCGTTTGATTGCCATTAATAAATTCTTGGCGCAATCCTTGGTCCATGTGGATTTCATAACCGAATGCAATTCCCTCCAGACTAAAATGCTGGACCATTTGAATTATTCCGGCTGCGGGCGTACCACCAGCCGCCGCATAATTAATGACTTGAGTATTTTGCGAGGCCAGGAGTTTCCCATCCTGGTAAAGAAAGGTTTCCCCTGAGTTCCAATTTTTCATGACACCGGATTGAATTTTGAATCCGGATTTTGTGTCATGCGTCAATACAAGTGGTTCGGCTTGGGTTCCATAAAAACGCACGGACTCACCGCCGGTACTTGTCATGTCTACGGTTACAATGTCTGCATTCCGAACCGTCAATACAAGCGTTTCATTTCCATTTGTAAAGGTTTGGGTGCCGTTTTTGAGCACATAATTTCCCTGAACATCAAAACCATATTGACCTGCTTCATATTGATTTCCAAATTTGCGCGCGAGCAATGTGCTCTCATCTTCCGAAAGCGTGAAACTATTACCTCCGACTTTATATTCATGGACCTTCTGGCCGTTTAAATCCTTTACGGTGTAATCTCCTGCCTGCCTTTTTGCTTTCAAATACTGACTAACATTTTTACCGGATTGGAAAATAGACTCTACGGTATCGCGGCCCAGAATCTGGTTCGCATAGGCCTCCATAAAATCAAAGACGTCCTGTGCTCCTTTCTTTGTTTTAAAATCGATCATGTGATTGATATAGAATGCGCGTTCTTGGGGCGTTGAATGTTGAGAATCCAGAGAAACAATATTCACTAGAGAATCTTTTAGAGCTCCGGTCACGCCATTTAAAAATCTGGCCGCGGCGTTTGAATCGTCTCCGCTATTCGTAAGACCCGAAACGCCGCCCACTAAACCTCTAAGGCCAAGCGAAATAAGCAGTGGATTGACATCCACGGCCTTTGCAATCAACTCCGAGCCAATGCCAACCAAACTTCCTAACGTTTTGGTGCTGAATAATTCAGTTTTGACAAATTGGAAAACTTGGCTGAGATTGGTCCCGAAATTAAGAAGTCCGTTCATGAATGCGGACAAAGTTGAAGAAATTGGGAATCCGATCAGGGAAGAAAGAGTTGGAGACAATCCAATCTTTGCCCCGATGGCTTGGACGCCTGTAAAAGCAGCTTCTTTAATTAGCGATGGTGCGAGATTTTTGAGGGTTTGAGAAACGGTGACTGAAGGATCTAATGCAGCGCCGGTGAGAGCGCTGGCGGAAATGGCGAAGAGATTCGCAACCGGCGGCGCGACACCAAAATGAAGCGCTGTTTCCGAAACTCCTTTGAGAGCAAGCGCCTGAAGGCCGTTATTTATGAAACTGCGGGCCAGGGTTTGGCTGCCTTTTGCGGTGCCGCCGAGAATGCCACCCGTCAGAAACGCAGTGGCAAGCCCGGCAAGGGTTGAATTCACGCCCAGTTTATCCAGTCCTTTGGTCAGTGCGTAGCTTGCGCCCATGGCGACCACGTTTTTGGCAATCACTTGTTCGGTTGTAAAGAGCGTAACCTTCTTCCCTGTTTCCGTGGTAATGGTCTTGCCGGCCGGAGTAAAGAGATAATCTTTTATTTTCGTCAGGCCGTTGATTATGACTTTGCCAACCGGCTCAAGGAAGTGGAAGAAATTAGTTAAACCGCTGCCAATGGCCTGGGCAATGCCTGAAATGCCCGGAAGCAGGAACTCTCCAATAGCTTTAAGTCCCTGTCCAATGGCCGCAAATCCTTTGCCGAGAAACTGCACGGTATGCTTGATGGTTGAGGTAATCCCTTGCGCGAGCGGAGCCAGGCTTGAAGCGAAACTGGAAACCACTTGCCCGATCCCTACCGTGGCAATTGTTACAATGGTTGCAAACACCGCTCCGTCAAGGAAATTCTGGAAAAAGTTCAGGCCGTTTCCGCTATTCGTAATGGCATGAATCGTCGCACTTGCCAGTATCAGCACAATGGCTACAACTAAATCATCTAGCCCAAAGAACGCGCCGCGGATCGCTTGCATTTTAAGCTTATCCAGGACTTTGGCCGTCTGCGGGATCTGATCCGAAGTCAATACATATCCGCTTTGGCCAGCCGTGGCTCCAGCCCAAATTTGCAAAAAGTCCTGCTCGGAAACAGCAAAGCTTTCTCCATTAGGACCGATATTCGGTTCGCTATAAAGAATTTTTCCATCCCGGAATCCGGTTAGAACGATGTAATGACTCCCTTTAACGTGAGCGATGATTTTGTGATTTCCGGACTTTGAAAGCATGACTTTCAGCTCCGCGAGAGTCATCTGAGATCCGGTTGTGCTCATTCCATAAAGCGAGCCCACCTTGTTCAAGGCCGACATGGAAATCAAAAGATCGCCTTGCGTATGCGCATTAATCACACCCGTCAGGATATCGAGCATGATCGTTTTGACGGCAAGATCCCGCGCGTCCACGGTAATGCCTCTCTCGGAAAGCAAATCCCTCAGGGCAAAAAATGCAGACTGTCCGAAATGAAGGGTCTTTGCCTTAATCCAGTTCAGGATGTCCTCGAGGTTAGAACTCGTGAGTGAAACCATGTCCTGGTCTTTCAAACCGAGTGAATCCCGGATGGCCGCCCGGTCCACCTGAGCGCCGTTCACGAATCGGGTGAGCGTATTCTGAACGTCAAGCTTCACATTCGAGACAAACTGCGAGCGGGAGACGTATTCCGAAGAATTCAAAAACTCGGATTTGAGAGCCGCAATATCCAGGCGTTTTGCAGGCGTGGACCGCTCGACCCAATTCTTAATTTCATCCGTGGACGGATCCCGGCCCATGATGTTCCTGTAATAGGTCAGAATGAGCGGGTAAATCTCCTGGTGCAGAATCGTTTGCTTGAGCTCCGTCCTTTTCTCATCGATTTGGGAAAGGGCTTTCCCTTCATCCTGGTCAATCTTGGTTTTCGCATTCCGGATTTCCATATCAAGCGAGGCATAACCTTCCGCTTCATATTGATTTAATTGATACTCCTGGCTATTCAGGTTATTGAGGGCATCCGCCACTCCCGGAACCTCAATCGTCCGGCATTTCTTTTTCTTAAAAATGAACCCCACGCTCTGACACACTTCCTGATACCGCAGGCCTTCAAGCTGGGAACGCTGGGCATGAATCGCCGTGCGCTGTTGTTTGGCTTGCTCAAAGATCTGTATCCAGAAGGAATTCCTCTGTTTGGCAAGTTCCAGGAGCGCTCGGGCTTTCATCTCCGCCACTTCGATCTTGGCCCCGGTAATTTGATTCTCCATCTGCTCACGCGACTCAAGAAGCGTCACTTTCACCGGATTTCCCTCTTCGTCATATTCATAACGCATGATCTCCTTGCCTTTGGCGTTATAAACGGACATAAGGAGGCCTTTGTCATAAATGGAAAACCCGCCGTCTTCGGTATGGATCTGGGAAAGTTTGTTTTCGCTGTCGTAGACCGACACCACTTCCGTATCCGCCGCGGGCCGCGCGGCTCCAAACTTTCCTTTGAGCCTTACCCAGGCATCCGTTTCCCGGAGATTCAGATTAACCTTCCGGTTTGCTGAGAGCATGGCAGGATCAAAAGACGGCCATTTATTCATATCGATATCCTCAGGGAAGGCCCCGGAATTGGACTCAAGGCCAGGCATGATTCCAAGTGCCGCTTTAAGACCGTGCCGGTCATTGGGATTGCCCCAAATTTCCTTTGTTCCATTCGCGTGCCCGATATAGTAGAAAGGCACGTCCCGAGTCCATACCACGGTACCGCCATTATCGAGATATTGGCGCACAAGCGGATTGGTGTCTGTTGTGGAAACAACGGTATCAGGAAAAACATCTTGCGCCATAATCACCGCAGCATGCGGCCCGTTATCCTGCATGTATCTTTTGAGGCCGTCAGCGTCCAGCACTTCATAGCCGCGCTCTGCAAAATAGGCTTTGATGCGAAATGCCGCCCATTTCCATATCCAGTTGTAAGGATAGCGGTCGTCAAAATAGACAGCTTTGGTTTGAAAGTTTGAAGTCAGATCGAGGATGCCGGATAAATACCGGTCGAGAAGAGCGTCTCCGCCATTTGCAAAATCCACGATTTCAATATCCGTCCAGAAATTATAGAAACCGCTTGTCGGATAATTGGAATTGAAGTTCTTGAACCATGAAGAGGCCGATTTCTGTGAGCTGTCTCCCCGTGGAGTGATGGTCCCAAATATTTGGGTCACATCTTCCATCCGAACCGAGCGCCGGGCGCTGCGGACAAGATTGTTAGGAAATCCTACGGGCGCAAAAGCCTCTGAAAGCGTGATTTCCTGCCCGTTTGTGTTGAAATAGTGCATGCGTTTATCCACCGAATCAAAACGGATTGCATCAGTGTAATTTGTGAAATTTTCGATGGCCTGGCCTTTCAGAAGCCCTTTCTTCCCAAACACAATCCAGGGTTTTGTGTCGGCAGCCTGGAAGTTCGGAACCTTGACGCTTCCGATCTCTTCAAAGGCCTGAGTCAGAAGCGCCGGGTTATCTCCATAACTTGTTTCCGTATCCAGGTACATGGCTACGACGTATTTACCGTTCGGAATCTGGTCCATGTAATTTTTCAAGACCTCAGTCTGTCCCGGCTTTGAAAGATCAAAATTGGCAGAGCCGAAAAGGCTACCCGTCACATCATCGAGCGCTACGATTTGAAGCCCTTGGGTCGCTTCGCTTATCAACCGATCATTGACAAACACGGAAGCCATGCCCTGGCTGATCACACCCGTCGTGTTTCTTCTCACTTCAGCAGTAAGGGCAAATAGAATGGGCTGCCCTCCTAACAGCTTCGGAACCGTTTCAAACACTCCAAAATTATCCGTATAGTGCTCGGAGAAAATGTTATACAGATATTCATAGACGTGCCCATCCGCAAAAGTGATATTGACAAGCTGGCCTTCACGGTTGTAGCGCAAAGTCCGGTCCTGCTTTTTTACGACGAGAAACGCAAACTTCCCCTTCTTATCCGTTTCCACCGACACCTCGCCATCAAGGGCGGCTGCAAGATTCTTTGTGCTTCCGGTTGGAGAGGTAATGGAGATAGGAAGATTATTTAGATAGACCACTTTTGTCCCGTCTTCATACGTCACGGTTGCGCCGATGAGGTTCCGGTCATCGTCAAAGGAAAGGTCCGTAAACCCTATCCCGTCGCTTGTCTGGACTTCTCGGATCTGGCCTTCATCATAAATAAAGTGCGTGCTGTCTTTCGCCAGTTTTTCGGCGAGAAATACCGTGCGGACCGGCTTGCCCTGATCGTCAATCACGTCTTTGTAAAGATAAAGCAGACCGTCCGGGGTCCTATGCGCAAGCAGGTTTCCATCCTTGTCATAAAACCACGTGATCCCGGTTTCATCCGTGATCGCAGTTTCTTTGTCCCCTATTTGATACTGGGTTGCTCCAAGAGAGCGGCCTTTATAAGTCAAAGTCGAGGACTTAAACTCATCACCGTTATATTCATAAACGGTGGTAAGGCCCGTGAGATCCGTAACGGAGATAAGTTTTCCGTCTTTATATCTTCTCACTTCCTCCGTCTTGGAATCGCGGACAACTGTGATTTCGATTCCATCCGTGTCAAACTCATAGGAATAACTGAGCGCATTGCCTTCCGGAGTCACCACCTGCCGGATCTTGTCATAGGCATAGGTCGCGCTTGTAGCGTCCGATGAGGTGGAGCTTGAGGTTGAATAAGTAACTTTGGAGCCATTTGTAAGCGTGATCTCGGATACCTGGCCATTGACCACCTTCGCCACTGCACCGTCCCCGCGCTTAAAGTCAATGGGCTTGAGCGTTGAGTCATAGTGCGTCGTGACTGGAAAATCGAGCGTGGATTTGAGGTACTGGGGCTTGGGCGGTGCAACCTGTACCGTTTTGGGATCAATGAAGGGTGCGTCAGCCGCTTTCTTCTCTACCGCCTTTACTTGATCCTCGGTAAAGGAAAGCTCGCCTTTCCAGTCCGTGCCGTAGAGCTTCTTCATAGAAAAGAAAGACACGTTATCCGCATAGAACTTCCCGCCTGTGGCATTAGGGTCTGAAGAAAGATTGATGAGAAGTGTGAGCTCATAAAGGCTTCCGTTTCTCTCCCCAATATTCACGTTATAATCCGTCCAGGTGGTCGGCACGTCATTCAGCGTAATCGTGATTCCGCCCGGGCCTTTCAGTTCCACGCTGATCGAAAGGGGCTCGGTCGTGGCCGGGTCTTTTTTTAAGGTCACATTCACGAACTCATATTTCGAGATATCGAGATTGGGAAGCTTCACATACATCCCCATCCAGTAATAAGGTTTCCCATAGGTGAAGTTCACGCCGAACACATTCCCGCGCTCAGGGTCCGTGGTCCGGTACTCATAGACCCAGCCTCTTCCAGGGGTCCAGAAGGAGCCGATGTTGCCGGCAATATCAAAGGCATTGACGATCGGGGAATCAAGCAGAATAAGACCTTCTTCCATCCGGTTTTCATCCACAAGAAAGGGCACGATGTTTTTTACAATCGTCTGGCCATCCTTGACGTAGCGGGCGTCAATCCGGGACACCTTGCCGGAAGCATCATAAGTGTAAATATATTCCGAGCGTCCAAATTTGGCGGTCTCAATCGCGGAGACAAACACCTCTCCTGAAGACTGAAGTGCATAGAAAATCTTTGTCCCGTTTGGCTTGATGACTTCATAAATCACGCCGTTTCGGACAAGCGTGATCGTGGAGTCCTCAAGGATAATGTCCGCGTCCTTGATACTCCCGTCCGTGCGGAATGTGACATTGGAAAGAGTTTCGTAGCGGGTCCGCAAAGTGGTAATCTGGCTGTTATTCAAAACTGCCGTGATCCCCTGATGGATCAGTTTTGTCAAGACCCCGTCCGGCGTAAAGAAACGTTTAGCGGCCGGTTCATTGAAAATCATTTCGATCATCTGCCCGGTCCGGTCCTTGGAATAAGCAAATGTCGCCTCAGCGCCCTTGGAGCCAATCGCAGAGCTGGCATAACCGTCCGTGAAGAATACGGTCTTGCCGTCCGGCGTGACCATCTTCGCCGCTTTACCTTGGTCAAAATATTTCACCGTGCCGTCGCGGGCCTCTTCCACCGCATGCACAATCTTTCCTTCCTGATCCATGCTCACTTCCCTCAAGAGAATCGTATCCCGGACAAAAGGAGTCACAGGGGCCGTAGTCTTGTTCTGATCCACAAAGGTTTTGAGCTGGGATTCGCTCCTGCCAAGCACCCCAAAAATATCAGGCCTCGTATCTTGCTTCAGACGTACCGCCATGAGATCATCGACAAAAAGTTTTGCCGTGGTGTTGGCCGAAACCTCATCGTCCGTGCTGATCGCGATTTCAGTAAGAGCGGCAATGGGTTTCTTTAAGGGCAGCACATACGTTGTCCAGACAGCCGGAATGTCCGTAAGGATAAAAGATTCGCCCGTGCCTTTAAGTTCGAGTTTTATTTTTTCAGGAAACCCGCTTGCTGGGTCCCGTTTCAAGGCCAGCGTCAGGAAATCCGCGCTCTGTAAATCAAGCGAATCAAATTTTGCATAATAACCGACCGTCCCTCCGCCCGGCACAAGATTGAACCGGATTTCATGCACCAGCCCGCCGCGGTCTTTATCCAGCACTTGGCTCGTCAGGGCAGACCCCTGGCCGGGATCGTAAAACGTGCCGGTCTCACGCGGTTTATCGAGCACATCCATAAGAGGCGCGCGCAGGAAAAGATCGCGCTCCCCTCGATGACCCGGATCCTGAAGATAAGAAACGAGATTGACCGTCTTTTGCAGATTTCCGGACTCCATCCATGAGGCCGAAGCGTCATGGACTGCGCCCGAAGCTGTAAAAGGATAGGCGAAATCAATTTTGCCCGTCTCCGGATCCTGAGCTGATGAAATAAAGGAAAGAAAATCCGTGGAAGTCGGTGAGGCGGTGAAAGTGGAATACGATTTTGGAGCACTTGCGAAGGCGGATGAAGGCAGCGCCTGGTCTGTTCCCTCCACGTTCAGCTTCAGCCCCTGATAAAGAGAGTCAAAACCTGTCTTAAGGCTGCGTTTCTCGAGATAATTCTTCATCCCCGCTGCCCCCTGGCCGGAGAGCCCTAAGACAAGCGAGGCTTGATCGATGGCGTAATACCTTTTGCCGATGGCGCCGGAAGCTGTAATGGAATCGTAAAGTCCATAGGGGCCGAGAAGCGCTGGAAAAGCGGCCTTTATTTCCTTAAGCCAGGCCAGAACAAAATGCGGATCAATAGAGTAGGCTGAGGCAAGCGCATAAAGGCTAACCACATCCTGACGCAGTGCGTCCGAAGTTTCGCTTGCGGCTTCAAGCCCGATTTTCCCGGAGTAATCACCGTTCGGGATAAAGCTCGCCGAAAGCAGGCCGGGGAGTTTCGCTTGCACCGCGAAATCAGCCTGGCTGTAGAGAAAGTTAAAAAGCGCCTGTTTCATTTCCGGGAAATCCAGTTCCGGAGCATGTAACAGAGGCCAAAGCATTTGAAACGCGCCGCCGTCATAAGGCACAAAATTCTCAACTTCATTACCCTTTGAATCCGTGTAAGTGCGCCGCGTGAGCGTGAGATTGTCCCAGGCATCCTTCGGAAGCGAGTATTTCGCAATCACAAATGCAACCCCGCTCCGGAATTCATTGAAAAGCCGGTCAATATGGTTCTGGAATGTCCTTGAGCCCGTATCGTAAGAAGCATAAAAAAGCTTGGCCCCGTGATCATAGAAAGCGCTGAATCCTTCAGCCTGTTTGGTCAGGATTGTCTCAAATCTGGAAATGAGCGCGGTCGCGCGCGCAAGATCAGCGCCGCTGAAAGTGCCGTTCTCAAGCAGGCCCACGGCGGCCGCAATGCTTTGTGAAAGATTGGCGTTGTCCCCGAATCCGATCGTGCTCGAATAGGGAGAGTACGGCGCATTGATCATCTGCGGCGGCATCGGATCCGTGGGCGGAATCATAATGGTCATACCCTGTTTCAGGTTCACGAAAGGAATCAGGCCTTTGTAACCAAGTGAAGTCTGGATCGTCTCAAGGCTTGAAATCGCTTTCTCAAGGCGCGTGAGCGCGTCCGCCTTGGAAATGTTCGGGGTCGTGATCTGGCCGAGCGCAATCTGGGCAAGGATTTCCACATAAAATCCAATGGCCGTAGGTTGCGTGTAGCCGACCGGCATCGGATAAGTGGAAGGTGGCGCTGAAGGATCCGGATTGGGCATCTCCATGATATTCAGAAAATCAAGCGGGAGGCCTGAGGCCGTATCAATTCCTACGTCGTCTTTAAAGAAATCAAGATTCTGCGTGATAAGAGAAGTTCTTAAAGTTTGCTCTTCCTGAGTGAGCGGAGGAGTTGCCGGACTCTGGGGATCGAGCCTTGCATCCTCAAAATTAAAGCGTTTCCCCTGCCGATCGACGAAGCTCGTGAGTTTATAATCTGTCACGAAATATTCACGGCCATCCGCGAAGATAAAATGCCCGGATTTTACTTTTCCGTTGCTGTCGAAAACTAGATTGCGGATTTGGGCCGTATCCGTTTTCACGCTGTAAGAGCCGTCGGCATTCTGAGTAACAGGAGAAGGTTTCGTGTTTGAAACTGGCGCGGACAAATCCTGAAGCTCGATCTGGTTTACGGCTCCGTTCAAAAAGCTGAAAAGATTTCCCTGAACGTCTTTATAGGAAACAAGCGTGGCAGTGGTGATTGTATTGCCCTGGGCGTCAATGGAATCGGCATACCGATAGGTCCGGCCGTCCGGAGTGGTCATTTCAAGCATCTTTCCGGTTGAAGAAAATTTCCTTGTGGCGCCGTCAGGACTCGTGGATGAGACAAGGGTGCCCTGTTCGTAGTAAAGACGGTTGCCGTCTTTATCAATGAGCGTGCCTTTGACAATGTTCCCCTTGCTGTCGAGCGTGAAATCGGTGAGCTGACCCCCGTCTGTAAAATTGAAGGTCTTGAGTGTTTGACCGTCCGCTAGAAGGACGCCGTCCTTGGTCTGGATCTTGGACAGCACTCCTTTTGAGTCATAGGTGATGGTCGTATCGCCCCGCTGAAGCGAGATCAGATTTAGAAGCGAATCCTTAATGTCGTAGGTGTAAGCGGATTCCGTTCCGTCCGGATTTTTGACTTTCGTAATGAGGCCGCCCTGAAAACTGTATTCCGTGCCGTCCTCTCTGGTGGCTTTGACAAGCGCGCCGGTGGAATCATAAAGGAGGGTTCTTGGGAAATCCGTACTTGCCTCAACGCGCGTCACGAGCGTCCCGCCGGTGACGGTCGAAGCGGTGTAATGAAACATATTTCCTTGGGCGTCTCTTGTCTTGTTGATCTTCCCCGCGCTAAAAAGGATGTTTATGCCGTCGTTTAAAAAGATGCGCGTGAGCTTTCCATCCTTATCGTAATAGCTTGCGGCATCAGTCGTGGAGCCGAGAATCTCCACGGTATTCCCGCTTGCGTCCTTCCTATAGGCCAAAACGGTTTTCACCCCGTCTTTTGACACAAGCACGTCGATCGTGCCGTCATCCTTATAGTAGGTCCTTGTACCCTGAAGGTCCTCGGTAAAGATAAGTTTCCCTGCCTGAAAGAAACTTTTTGTGCCGTCCTGGAACTCAAAATAGCCTCCCGTGAGATTACCGTTATTATCAAGCTCGGGTACATGGACCTTATATTCACCCGGCTTTTCCACGAGAGTCAATTTCCCATCGCCATAATGAATAGCCAATCCTGAATCAAGCGTCTGCGTGAAGGTATCCACTGGGTCGGTCGCCGGAAGATTCGGAACCGGAAACGTGTTCGGAGTAAGCGTGACTTTTGCTTCAAGACGCGCTCGATTCTCGGCAGCGTCTTCGGCAAAAAGCATAAAATGATTCTCGCCTCTTCCAAGAATCCAGGCTTCGATCTTTTCAACGCCATCCACTTTATAACGAAGCGTATAAACGGAATTGGAAACACTTGTCGCTGATAGCAGCTGAATCTGCGGCGCATTTGTATCTAGCGTAATGGATTTGGAATAAACTTGAGAGACTTTCCCAGCCTTGTCATAAAATTTCACATAGACCGTTTTTGTGCCGTCCCCTGTCGGAAGCGCGAAAGTTTTGGACGTAGCATAGGCCTCGGGTGTAGTCCAATTTATATTGTCTGTGGAAAAACTCATCGTACCAACACCAGATCCGGAATCGGAGGCCGAGAGATTTAACGTAACGTCCCGTTTATTGGTCAGCGTTGCGCTGGAATTGATATTGGTGGAGCCGGTTGGAGGAATTGTGTCCAAAAGCACAGTGACGGCCGCCGGGCTTGACCATTTCCCTGACTTGTCCAGAAACTTCACGTAAACAGTTTTGTTCCCATCCCCGGATGAAAAGGTCCAGGATTTAGTGGCAGCGTAAATTTCAGCCGCCGGCCAGGTTACATTGTCGGAGGAAAAATTCATTTTATCCAGGCCGGATCCGGCATCCATGGCTGAAAGATTCAGCGTGACCGCGGTCTGGGTAATGTACTGGGCCCCATTATTCACTGTTACGGTTCCTGTAGGAGCAAGGGTGTCGAGGATGATTGATTTTGAATAGACCGCACCGATGTTCCCCACCTTGTCGTAGAACTTGACAAAAACGGTCTTGCTTCCATCTCCTGAAGAAAGGGTGAAGCTCTTGGATGTGGCGTAAACCTCGGGAGTGGTCCAGGTCGTGTTATCGCTTGAAAAGCTCATCTTATCCATCCCCGAACCCGAATCACTCGCGGAAAGATTCAAGGTCACAGTCTGAGAGGAAGCATAAAGAGCTCCCGAATTGATATTGACCGAGCCTGTGGGGAGGGTGGTATCCCTCAGGATGGTGACTGAATTTGTTGTGCTTAGCTTCCCAATTGAGTTTTTTGCCTGGATATTGAAGGTGTTGTTTCCCTCCGTGGCGAGATTCACCGTGGCCGACCAGGTGGTGAAAGAGTCAAGGGAAACAACCTGGATTCCATTGATGAGAACCGCGGTATTAGCTTCTTTTGTCCCTGAAAGAGTAAGGGCAGTTTGATTGGTTGATGCGGGAACCGTCGAGGTGACAGCCGGCTGCGCAGGGACGCTCGTATTCAGTCCTTTTGTTCGGATATAAAGCGTCGCCGTCCTCGTCGTGGAGGTGGTATTCGCCTGAGTCACGATGAAATTGATGCATTTGATCTTAGTCTTATCCAGGGTGCTTGAGATGGCGGAGACAGGGACTTTCCAGAAGCGCTCGGTGGAGTTGGAGATATTGGTGAGGGTGAAGGTGTCTTTTCTCCCATTGATATCCACAAACTCGAGCTTCACGGAAGAATTGGGGCCTTTGAGCCCAAAGAAAAGATTGGTGAAGGAGATGATATTCTGAGTCTCAACCGCAGCCGTGCTGGCATTGTCAAAGGAGAGGGTGAGGCCTGAGACGTCATTCGTGCCGGGGACACTGTAACCCAAAAGGAATTGGTTGGTGGTGGCGTTGTAGGAAAGAGTTGTCGCTTGAGTGGATCCTGGCGTGAAATAGGGATAAGGACCTCCTGGAAGGGTCGTGACATTGGAAGCTGTGAGGCCCGGGGTGTAAGAAAGAGTCCCTCCCATGCGCAGAGTCTCTCTCTCGGATTCGGGCGCTAGATTATAACGGTCTTGCTCGGCGATGAATAAATTGAGATCTTGCCTTGCTGCCGTCTCCCTTTTATCCTCACGGGAGGCTTCCAGCGCTTGATTGAGCATGGCCATGTACCAATCATAAGAATAGGGATTGCCGGGATTGAGCACGGCTTCATGATTGTAAGCATAGACGCCTTGGTGAGTGATCACATATTCCGGGAAATTGGAAGTCGCCTCATTCAAATCCTGTCCTGATGGACCTTCTTTGGAGGAAACGCCTGGGTGAGTGTGCGATATAAAGGAAGCTTTGTGGATGAGATCCTTTACCGCGGGCAGAACGCCGACTTCATCTTCACTTCCCGATGTGAAAAGAACAATTTCCCCATGCAGAAGGAGAATCCCGGTTTCAAAAGAGAGATTGACGAGCTCTTTCAAATCCTCCGCTTTCAGGTCCTTCACAATGACTGCGGAGGCGTATTCCGGCCGCAGAAGATCAGCGGCATCCTTGAAATCATATCGCTCATACTCATAGGTCTGGACACTGGAAGACTCCGATCGGCGTAGCTCGGTTCTCTGCTCTTGTTTAGCAGCTATCGGTTTCTCTTCGTCCTTTTTTTCCGGAATCGCAGGAGAAAGCGTCAAGGTTTGCTGAAGAAACTGCTGGGTTGTCGTCTCAGTTTCCGGAGTCGGTTTGGATTCAACTTTGACAACCGCTTCCGGTGCGTTTGCTTGCTTGACCGGCTGATAGCCCAGGTACTCCGTCGCCTGATATTCCTGTCCCCAGCTCATCTGAGTTGTTGCGAAAACAACGAGGACAACGGCGGCAGTGGCCTTAAGAATCCGCCTTTTGCTTCTCTCGACCTGATAAGGGAGAATCCCGATTCGATCCGGACACACCCCTCCTGTCAAGGGAGAAGTACGGGAAAACTTACTGAGGGCATCAAAGATTACTGCAAAAAAATTAAATCTAACCCGGCCGAGAAAGGTGAGTCGCTTCATCGAAGTCTCTCCCACAGCGGAAAACTGGAATTAGTTTTGAGAAGCAAAAATAAAAACTTCTCTAAAACTTTTTTACCGCTCTGGCTGGGGTTTCCGAGAAATATTGACTTCTTTGCGAAACTTCTGGCTGGGGTTTTTTATTCCGAAATTAATCCTTTTCAAAATTGATTTCGGAGAACTAAAAAAATTCTACTCGCTCATTTTGCAATTGTCAAGGGCTGAAGTCATATTTTTATGACTTTTTATTGCGATTATTTTTTTCATGTTCCCTATTTTAAAAATCGCTTCTTAATGGTAAAGTTAGATAAAAGGAGCTAGGCGGCCGAACCCCAGCCAGGGGAAAACAACCACCAGGGCCTTCTCGCAAAGGCCTTTTCGCTCACATTTACCCTCCCAAAAACTCTGTCAAAGCGCATGATGCAACCCTCGCTTTATCTTTCTCTCTCGCTCCATAAGCAAAACAGCCGAGTCACCTTTTCGGCAACCCGGCTGTCGGTATCCCCTTTCAGGGGACTTAGACCCGTGGTTTTGCGCCGCAGCCTTTCGGCTGCTTTGCCTCCCCGCCGCGGAACATTGGCGGGGATCCGCTCTAAGCGGATTTATCGAAGCATTTCTGCCAATTCAATAATTTCTAAAAGAACTCTTTCCTCAGACGACACAATCC